>Ga0315291_10000664_pt1 | contig 45932 bp, 35 predicted proteins | sample YL17G12_20_MG_FD_203070 | JGI IMG/M metagenome (GOLD analysis project Ga0315291, IMG submission 203070) | Sediment microbial communities from Yellowstone Lake, YNP, Wyoming, USA - YL17G12_20 | ecosystem: Environmental > Aquatic > Freshwater > Lake > Sediment | place: USA: Wyoming | collected...
GGGGCTGACGACTACAACCTGACCTTGTCGCAAAAGAGAGCGGTATCAGTGAGGAACTATCTTGTCGCAAACTATAAGATTCCTGCTGAACGACTGGAATCCAAGGGCTGGGGTGAATCGAAGCCAATCGATGTGAACAATACCCCGGAGGGAAAGGCAAACAACCGTCGGGTGGAATTGGTGAAGTTGTAATCAGTTCTCTTTTCAAAGGTTGCGTCAGGAGTTTACTCCTGACACAACGTAAAAACAGGGAAAGTCTCCTGAAAATTCTTGACAAGATTGCATAAATGATTATGATGTGTCATATAAACAGAATCAATTTCGCGAGAAATCGGGATGCGATTAATATATTCAGGGGTATTACAAGTTGGCGAGAAAATGATGCATGCGATTAGAAGGTAGTAAGAAAAGAGATATGTCTCAGAATTTCATCATGAGAAGCAAGGTTTAAGCAAGCGGTTATACACTTGGTGTAGCACAGCCGCCAAAATTGATGGATCAGCTACGGCAGGCATTACGATCCAGGAGCTTTTGGGCCACAAAGATGTCAGTATGACCATGGTCTACACACATGTGCTCAACAAGGGAGGCCACGGCGTGCGCAGCCCGGTCGACGGGCTGTAGGCCGGTTTATACAGGCTGTATAAACCGGAAAGTAATGAGGCAACAGAATCATGCAAGACGCTGATATTATGCAAGTTGTAACGCTTAGCCTTATTTTTAACCAATGTGTTATACAGAAGTGGGCAGTCTGTCTTTACAGATTTATACAGACTGCATAATCACTGTTCGGCAGGGGAACAATGACCTCAGAAAGCAAGATTGCGCATTACGATAGGTGCCTCGGACTCTACGACGGCTTTTCTACCGTAATCTTCGCAAGCGAGCATGGCCTTGAGGTTGCGCCAGAGATTACAGAATTCCATGAGTACATCCACAAGGAGCTGTCTCGATCCAGTGTCCTTGGCAACCTGTTCCGGTTCTTTAGCCTGGTGACCGAGCTCGGAGAAAACACCATCCCACTAGAAGTAATGGGAGAGGTTCAGAATCTCAGAAGCGCCGTCGTTCAGACAACAAGGGTCACTCAAGAGACGATTGCCATCTATCTAGGGCTCCATTTTGCGTACGGGATCGACAAAGAAGCGGCCCTTGCTTCGATCGAGGGCCTCACAGACGATTATAGAGCACTTTATGACCTTGGCGTTATTGCGTTTGGTTCTTTGGACACCATCGCGACCGACTCCTTGGCCGATGACATGAGATCCATTTTACTAGCACTTGGAATGGCCGCGCTTTCACCTTGTGTCACGCCTCTGCCGATGCCAGCAGACATTGACCTTCGCGACCTGTCCCTGTTCTCGAGCTTCGTTACCAGCAACTCGGGTGATCAACGCTTTCGCCAGATTCTCCATGTCATCGATCCCCCAGGTGTGGAGGGAATCCTTCAAGATAGTCTTAACTTCGCCAGATTACATCGTCAAGAACTGGAGGATCGCGAAGTGCATGCGGCAATGGAGTATTCGCCCCTGCACGGCTACGTCTTCAACCGAATCGAGGCTGCCTGTCCTAATATCATCGTGGCAAAGGATCGGAATTCCCTCCGGATGTGGGGTCACTCATTGGTTGAGTCACTTAAGCAAGCATGTCGCCGAGAGGGATCGAATTGTTTGGATCGAGTAGAGCTCGCTCCGATATCCCCCGAAAACCAATCCGCACGCGTTGACTTCGACGGTAGATTCGCCCATGCGGATGACGAGTACACGGACTTGCCATACGATGCTAGCATCAAGACTGTGCACTTCTCTCCGGTGTCGTCCGAGTTTCTTCCCACTCTCTTACGATTCCATGGAACTCACCCAATATCTGTCTACGCATTTGCACACCCCCTGGGTGAGCAGGTTTCGCAGGCCGCCATGTCGGGTCAGCAGTCTTTCTTCCTTCTTTGTCTTGTCCAAACATCTCGCGAGGTAGCGGAGCTCGCGACTAGCAAAGGCATTCCTTTAGCTCCATTCTCCATTGTGGACACCGCAGCGAACCTCCAAAGACTCCTCCAGCAACTACCACTTGGATTACTCGTGTTGCGAACACCGGAAAGTGCCTTTTCTGAAGTTCGTGAACTTTTCGCCTCGCAACCTCCCGGGTCCTCGCTCTATATAATCCTAGAGAGATCGCAGGTCGCATACCTCACCGATCTCGTTGCGCGAATTCCGCATTGCCTTGTCCTCCTCGTATCGATACCAGGGGCACGTTTTGTGTGTCTGATTGACAGAACCGCAAATGAGGTCTTCGTATCCCGCGCCACCATTAACACGTTTGTTCTACTGGAATCCGAACTTGCTGAAACCCCCGATGTTGAAGTGATGTCGGACCCTGCTACAGCGAAAGAGTTTGGGGTGAATGTACAAGAACTCCAATCGGTAATCACGATTATGGAAGGCCAGAAATAGGCAAGCCGAACAAAGCGTTTCACAGCGACGCGGTAAGCCGCGCGCGTGAACGCTGCCGTTAGGCAATGAGGACCCGAGAAGTGATTCAGAGGCTGCTATTGCATAGCGATAGTACTCAAGGCCAGAGGTCAGCATGAGACGATTCCCACTCGACGTATTGCTCGTGAATGACGATCCACACAACTATACGCCGGCAGGCACGCTGCACCGTCTGCTACATTGTCATCCAGCTGTTCGGTCCTACGGGATTGCAAGTGCCAAGAAGGCTCTAACGTACCTTCGTCAGGGGAAGGTGAATACCCTATTCGTGTCACCTGGCCTGCGGTATTCGCCTGAGACATTGCAGGAGATGAAGCAGTTCATCTCAGTCGCTGAATCCGAATGGCCGCGGGTTGTGGTTGTAGTCTATGCGATGGCGATACCCAGTCTCCTCCGAGAAATGCCGGAGCTCGAGAGCTACTACAAGCTGGATGCGCACGCACTGATGGAGGATGGCGAGAGAAGGAGTACCGCTCTAGATGACGTCTTGTCCAAGTGTGAGGAGTGGCACGAGACGCGATTCGACTATGACTTAGCGATATCCTTTGCTGGTGAGGACCGGAAGCAGGCGGAAAGTATCGCGCTCGCCCTCAAGGAGGAGGGGGTTCGCGTTTTCTATGACCAGTTCGAGCAGGCGAGTTTGTTCGGCAAGGATTTGTACGTGCACCTATACGAGGTTTACGCCAAGAGGAGCCGTTATTGCATCCTTCTTGCCTCCGAGCACTATCTAGAGAAGATGTGGACAATCCACGAGCGACGGGCAGCCCAGGAAAGAGCATTACAGGAGAGGGGGGCCGAGTACATACTCCCAGTCCGAATTGATGAGACTGATATCCCAGGGCTTGCTTCGACTATCGGCTTTCTCTCATACGAGATGGGGCCTCAAAAGATTGCAGAGACTCTGCTGCAGAAGCTCTGGTTGACAGGATCGGTCGAGCAGAAAAGGTATATCGGGTATAGCCTGTATGACTACGATGTCAGCCCGCTTCACCAGAAGGTCCGGCGCGCGAATCCACAGTATTCGAGCCTGTACATTCCTCCCTCCCTGGAGTACGAGCTAATTCGAGACAAAGAAGAAGCCGATCAGGCGGCTATTGCGGCTGCTCGGTCGGAAGCTATCAAGGCGCTTAGGATTGCCTTACCAGAGTTCGCGAAGAAGCTCGAGTCGTTGCCCAACGCGTGTATGGACGAGGTGTTGCCTGGGATGAGCGCTGAGGATGTCTCGGCTTGCGAGGAGAGACTGCGGCTGTCACTCCCTGAGAGCTACAAGCGGTTTCTTCGCGCCGCGCGGGGCTTCTGGCTTTTCAATGGGTGCGTTCAGTTTAGTAAGAAGCACCCGTATCTCCACGAGTTCCCTGACTACGAGAGCCTACCTGAGAGTGGCAAGAAGGAGGTGGAGCTGAATGGTGGGGTGTGGCCGCCTCCGTCGGCAGGAATGCTCTGCTTCGCCGAGTACCATCCTGCAAACGCCAGCTACTCAGTTCTGTTCGATGTCCAACGAGGATTGGTGGGTGGTGAGTACCCCGTGGTCTATTACGACTACAGAGGGCGACCTCCGACCGTACGGAGGATTGCAGAGTCCTTCCTAGACTGGGTGAGCGAGCATTGCATTGATGATATCGATGGACATGGATAAGAGTATTCCAAGAGATCGGGATGAACCTGCCTAACAACCGCTTGCACCCGCCGTTGCTCCACTGCGCTCCGCAACGCGGGTGAAGCGTAGCGTTGTGTTTTGAGTTCGTAGGTTAGGTACCATGCGCACCTGAAAAATAAAAGTGTCAAAAACATGAGGCTTATGACCTACCAACTCAGGAGGATAAAATGACTAATAACAGCAATTCCACTCGCATGAAGATAAAAGGAGTAAATGTATGGATAACAAAGGTATGTGGGGTGGTATCTATGGGATGGCTTTCATCGGTGGGGTGGTCTATTACATCCAGCATGCGACCTCGTTCTGGGCTGGGGTGCTTGGTATCTTCAAAGCTCTTTTTTGGCCAGCAGTACTGATGTACAAGCTGCTCGAGCTCCTAAAAATGTAGACAAATAAAAGTGTCTTGTCAGTTGCTTAAAAGCAACTGGAATGGATAAAATTAAGAAAATCACTTGCAGTTCGCTTCAGCGAACTGATAGGAAGATGTACAAATTGATTGGCTTTAGCCACATAAAACTTGACATAAAATTATGAGTTGGTCTTGTCAGTTGCTTGAAAGCAACTGGAATAGGTGAAATCAGAAAATCACTTGCTGTTCACTTTTGTGAACTGATTGAAGAAAATATAAACTGATTGGTAAAGTCAATTGCTTGTCCGTTGCTTAAAAGCAACGGGAATATATTGAATATATAAGATCAGAGATTAATTGCAGTTCGCTTCAGCGAACTGATAGCAAGATATACAAATTGAATGGCTTTAGCCACATAAAACTTGACATATAATTATGAGCTGGGTAAGAGTATGGGTGCATCTTGTCTTTTCCACCAAGAATAAAGAACCATTTCTTCAAACAGCGGAAATAAGAAAAAAAGTGTTTCAACACATCAAGCAAAATGCTGAAGAAAAAGGAATTTGGCTGGATTGCATAAATGGCTATCACGACCATGCTCACTGCCTGTTATCCCTCGACAGAGATCAAACTATCAGTAAGGCTGCTCAACTGATAAAGGGTGAATCATCATTCTGGGTAAACCAAACCAAATTAACAGATACAAAGTTTATCTGGCAGGACGATTACTGGGCCGTGAGTGTGAGCGAAAGCCATCTGAAGTCAGTGAGAGATTACATCCTTAAGCAGGAAAAACATCACATTAAAAAATCTTTTGCGGATGAGGTAAATGAGTTTATGGAAAAGTATGGATGGACTTTGATAAGACAAAAATAATTGTCAGTTGCTTGAAAGCAACTGGAATAGATAAAATCAAAATCAGTTGTTTAGAAGTAACTGTTATAGATCAAATCAAGAAAATAATTTGCAGTTCGCTTCAGCGAACTGATTGAGAAAAATATAAACTAAGTGGCTTTAGCCATATAAAAACGGCAGTACTGATGTACAAGCTGCTGGAGATCCTAAAAATGTAGTTTGTAAGCTAGGTGTCCTGCGCACCTGATAAATAAAACTCACCCCCTTAATCCCCCTCTCTTTCTAAGAGAGGGGGCATGGGGGTGAGTTCAAAGCATCTGAAAGTGTAAGGAGCACTAAGCTCCTGACCTAGAAGCTGACTATGCGGATACATATAAACAATGTTATAAGGTTATGGATAATCTGAGAATGAGGAAGGCAACGGCTGATGATAGTGAGTTCGCCTATCGGACAAAAAAGGCAGCGTTCAGAAAGTACGTGGAGAAGGTCTGGGGCTGCTGGGACGAGGAAGAACAACGTCAGTTACACGAGAGACGTTTTGCGTTGCAGGACTTCCAGGTGATACAGGTATCGGGCATTGATGTGGGGATATTTTCTATAACCCGGGAACCTGACTGCGTGAAAGTCAGCCAGCTGTTTATTCTGCCGGAGTACCAGAGAAGAGGTATCGGCGCGGCCTGTATGATGCGCATTATTGAGAAAGCGGCTGCTTCTGGACTTCCTGTCCGGCTCCAGGTGCTGAAGGTAAACACCCGTGCTCTCGCGTTCTTTCAAAGATTGGGATTCAGTAGCAGTGGTGAAAGCGATACTCACGTCTTTATGGAAAGGCTCTCATAACAATTCCATGCAACAGACGCCTATGTACCGTTGATGCAAATCGTAAGCATCGCCAAACAACGCGTGTATTCACTCGCACCTGATTGTTTTCCACCTGGTTTCGCTGATTACGGCATAGTGTAACTGGACAGGGAACTGGAAGCTCACAAAAGTTTGCGGAGATTGAGGTCGTGGTTGTTCTGATAATATATTGTGCTCCGAACCCTTGGGATAATTTTTACTTTCTCTTCACCCCGATCAAGTTATTTTCTCTTTCCCGGTCGATCAAAATCAGGTAGGGGTCGATTCCTGCCCGAACCGGCTTTTTATCCAGTATGATTTCAATATCTGATTGGTTGTGGGTTAATTTGTGTTTTCTCAGGTATAACTCTTCGTCATTCTCTCCAAGAACACCTATGTCAATATAGTCATCTATGGGGATTTCAGTCTGGTTGCCGATGCTGTCGGCCCGGAATTTATGGGTGGAGACTTCCAGCGAAACTTTATATTTTCCATCATCCAGTTCCGCATAAGAAGCTGATTTCGCTTCATTTTCCCACAGGGTGATGGTCTCGAACAGGTCGGTAAGTAAGTACTGGAGGCTGTCTGGCGTAACGCCCTTGAAAGCGTTCACCAGATCCAGGGATGTGGGAAATATGTCTTCCCTGTGACCGTACTCCTGCACGATTTTCCTGAGAGCCTCATTTACGCGATCTTCACCGATGTAATCCTGAAGCGCATACATCAAGACCGTGCTCTTAGGATAATTCAGATAATACTGATCAGCATAGCTTCGCATGAGCGGTCGTTCACCGGTGATGTCTTTTTTCCGTCTGGCCAGATACCTCTGCATCTCATCTTTCAAGAACTTACGGGATATATCTTTCCCGTACTCCTGCTCCAGGCACATAGCTTCAACGTACATGGCCATGGTCTCGGTAAGAATTTCAGCACCCTCCGCATAAGCAGGCCTTACAATATATGCCCACCATTGATGGGCCATTTCGTGCGTGCAGATACCGAACACCATGTCTATTTCCTTGGGATCTTCGAGATTGCTGATGAACCCGGCATTCTCGCTCCAGGTAAAGAGTGTGGGCTGCGAGCGTGCGCCAAAATCAACGTAGCTGGGTATCTCCGCGATGCGGATGAATCGGTAAGGAAAGGGACAGAAATTCCTGGTGCAGTAATCAAAGGACCGCTTCACACCCCTGATCATGCGCTGTACATTATCAGGATGCTTTTTATCGTAATAGACTTCAATCTTGATCCCCGCGTATTCGTCTGCTGCTATCTCGTATTCCGAGGAGGCAAACACAAACTCATTGTCCATCGGATCTTCGGACTTATAATGGAAATAATTTCTATCGTTCTCCGTCCATTGACGAATGAGGCTCCCGTTGCTGACGACTCTCTGAGATTTGCTCGTGCTGATAATGGCATCGTATTCTGTCAGATCATTCTCGAACAAACAGGTTGACCGATCCGCTTCCTCCAATGGTGGATTTTTGGGTCGCTCCGGAAGCCCGTATTTGTTCCGGTCTCTCTTGTCTGTGATTTCCAGGTTCCGAATATATCCGATGAGTGGGAAATAGTCGGGAGATTCCTCGGTGAGAAGAAAACAGGTTCCTTTTCGGGCGAGCTGATTTTTCGGATTGTTTTCAGTGAATCCCTTGGCCCGGGCTGTCAGGTCAAAATCAAGTCGGATCTCCGATCCGGGGTCTAACGGATTCTGGAGTTTGAATATGCGGAAGCCGTACTCCTGGCCTTGTCGTATGAGCAAAGCTGATGGTGAGAATTCGAGCCTGTTGATTTGGGAGATGTATTGATCCGAGAGATTGAGGTATATTTCGTTAATCTTTTGATTCGTCACGTTCCGAAGGATATAATGCCCTTTGATAAGAGCTTTTCTCTCCTCGGGAAATATGTCCACCGCAAGATTTACTTTGACCATTTTGGGTTGAGGAGCGTTTTTATACTGCGCGTACTTCTTTTCGTAATCAGAGTCAATTCTCTTTCTCTCGTCTCTCGATACATACTGATTCAGAATATATTTATTATATGAGATATACCAGCCCGTTGCCAGGTACAGGACAAGCAGGATACCCAATGCCCAGTGAGACTGCCTATTAAATTTTTGAAGCCCTAGCCTAAATCGGAACTTCAGAGCTGTTTCGTTGCTGCGGCGCCATAAAAGTGACGTTAGGACGCCGAGGATTCCTGCAAAGAGAAACCAGTAGATGGAATACCAGATTAAAAGCGGCCCGTAATGTCCAAAGCCGTTCAGGTTGGAATAGGTGAACGGAGGTAGCTGTCCGTATCGAAACAGAAAGTTCTCTGCTTTCAAAACCTCGAAGATGATCAGATCTGAAGCTACATAAAATCCAGAGATAAAGAAGCCCAGAATCTTGTTGCCGACCAGGTTGTGGATGAAAAAGACGATAATCGTCAGAAACCAGAATTTAAGGAGTGTTATCCCGAACAAGTACTTGATATAAAGGCCCAGTTCGATGTTGGTGTAGCCGAATCCAACCACCTGAGTGACGATCCCCGTGAGCATAGCCAGGATGATATAGAAAAGCTGGATAGACATCATGGTAAAAAGCTTGGATAGATAGCTCAACCAGTCTGGAACCGGAAGAGTGTCGTAGAATTCATTGGACCTATGATCCCGTTCCCCCCAGATGATCAGACCGCTGAAGAAAATCGTGAGCGGAATCATATAGATCCAGATATGCATGCTTTGTTCTAAGAACCGTGAAGTAAGGGGGAAAACATTGTCTCCCATGTGACCGGCATTTGCCACAAAATTCACCACCATTTCGCTTATAGCCATGAAAGTCAGGATGAGGAAGGCCGGGTGGAAAACGATCCTTTTAAATTCCCTGAAAACAAGATGGAAGCACTTTCTCAGCTGGAAAACAAAAGTATCTTCAATGATCGTCAGCTGGATTTTCCCCAGTGTATGAACACCCTTGAAATTGATCCTTTCTACGTCCAATCGTTTTTCTTTTTTCTTTTCCAGGACTGATATAAATTGAAAACGTTTCCAGGTATAAAGAAGAATGCCAAAACTGATTGCCATCCAGATGATTCGGTTCCATATGAGCGGAGTCTGCAAAGGAATTTGACGGAGGTTTATGTCAGCCACGGTCCAGTATTTGGTCAGGATATCTAGTGCGGAGATGCCGAAAGGGTCGATCAGGATTTTCGCGGTATCGTTTTCCCAGGCGGTGAAGCCGGCCTGCATCAGTGCGTAGATCATCAGAAATCCCACGCCTGCCAGGTAGGTCATCAACATTTTTCGGCTCAGAGTTGCCAGGGAGAAGAAGATACTCCCGACGAACAGCAGGTTAGGAATCAATATAACCACAGCCGGAAGCAGGAACGCCTTTAATTGAAACGGACCATAATACTTGGAATCGATTGCCAAACAGCCTACTATGAATCCCATAGCGATGCCGGAATAGATGAGGACATTGGCAGTGAACCCCCCAAGAAACCGACCACCGAGATAGGAAGCTTTGCTCATTGGCATGGTAAAGAAGAAATCATGTATCTTAACCTCAAAGTCCCGGGTCACCGCACGTCCCACCATTACCATGGCAAACAACACCCCGACCACGCTGAAGCGCGCGGTCAGCTTGGCAATCAGTGTGGGTGCATTGTGCCATTCCCTCGCGATGCTCAATCCCATCATGGATGAATTGGGGTTGAGATTTGATGCAAAGAAATATGCACCCAAAAACAGGGCAGCCGTGAAGATGTAGAATGAAGCACTTTTCAGGTTTCTCTTGAATTCGGTGAGATAGATATTTATGAGCATGGAAATTAACCTCTTGAAAAAAGGAACTAAATCTATCTATTTTGAAAGCTTGTCTTGTATGCTTTATGCATCTTCTGTAACTTCAATTCACTTTGTTAAGATGATAGAAATACACGTCTTCCAGGGAAGGTTTGATATTCAAAAATCCGTTCCCCGGATTGGCTTCACTGTAAATATGGATGAACGTCTTGCCCGCGAAGAGTCGCGTGGATATCACGTCATACTTTTCTTCGTACCAAGGCAGTTCATCCTTTGGTATTTCTTTTCTCCAGATCTTTCCTTCCAGTCTGGACATGGCGTTAAGTGTATTCTCTTTTAGTATGATTCTGCCCTGGTCTATGATTGCCATGTTCGTGCATAGATCGCTAACGTCATCCACGATATGGGTGGAGAGGATGACCACAACGTTCTCTCCGATTTCGCTAAGCAGGTTGTGAAAGCGGACACGCTCTTCCGGATCCAGACCAGCAGTTGGCTCGTCAACAATGATGAGCTTGGGATTTCCGAGAAGTGCCTGGGCTATGCCGAATCGCTGCCTCATACCGTTAGAATAAGTACCTAGTTTTTGCTTCCGCTCATTCCAGAGATTGACCCTCTTCAGGAGTTCTTCGACTTTTGTCTTTCTTTCTCTTTTATCCTTCACACCTTTCAGTAGCGTAAAATGATCCATCAGATTGTAACCAGTGTCCCTGGGATAGAATCCGAAATCCTGGGGCAGGTAACCCAGCACCTTTTTGACTTCGCTTTTTTGTCTCAGAACGTCGATGCCTTCGAAGGTTATCTCTCCGGAGTCGGGTTCCTGCAGAGTTGCAATGGTTCGCATTAAGGTAGACTTTCCAGCCCCGTTGGGGCCAAGTAGGCCAAAGAGTCCCGTAGGAATATCTAAGGACACATCGTCTAAAGCCACAACGCCGTTGGCATAGGTTTTAGAAAGATTGTTAATTGATAGTTCCATGATTTTTTATCCTCCTGTATTCTCTAAATCCATTCTAATATTCCTTCAAAATAGTAGACGATATATCTTCAGGAATGTTTCATATTTCTATGTTAGGTTTTTACTTACCCTATTTGAAAGAACCTCACACCGCTTTTTACCTAAATCTCCTCCCGGAGCTCTCCAATCTTCACCGCTATCTGTTAGGGGAGATAATCAATATTTTGTTTCACAGAATCTAAGCATAGACGGTCCTTAAAACAGAAGAAAGGCGTAACCTAAGGATTACTGACATCGTAGAAAGATAAGCTGGTGCAAAGCATCCGACATCGGTTTTTCAGAACTTAGCAGAAAAGTTTCAATTCGTTGAATTAGAGACTCAGAGAGCCATTCGCCCCTTGGAAAAACTCCAGAATCACAGGTTCGGGGAGCTGTGTTTCTGGGGTGTCCAGAATCATACCCAACTCATTACCTGCCTCCCAGTTTCGTCCACTCTAGCACAGTGCAATTGAATCAAAAATTCGAAAGAGACAAGAGTTTGCGGAGAGTGAGATCGGAGCCGCTTTTATCTATGTCCATTGATTAATAATCTGTTAGCCCCACATAAATTTTTTCACAATGCCCTTTGTTCTGGATTATATCTGCAATAAATTGACTATGGATCTTGCTGAGCGACCCCCTGGTTCTATGAGCTTATCTAATTTACCTGGGCACTTTCCGGCTCGACCACTTTTTCTTCCGAAATCTCGATATGTCTTTTTTGGCTCGAGAGATAGGTATAAAGTGCAGGTATAATAAAAAGTGTCAAACCAAGAGAAAAAAGAAGCCCGCCGATAATCACAATCCCCATGGATACCCTGCTTTTAGCCGCAGCACCAAGAGCCAGAGCAATCGGAAGCACTCCAAAAACCGTGGCCAGACTGGTCATCAAGATCGGCCTGAACCGCTGGGACGCAGCGTCGATTACGGCTTCCCTGATCGACAATCCTTTAGCTCGGCGTTGATTGGCGAATTCTACGATCAGGATGCCGTTCTTGGTCACGATTCCCACCAGGGCTATAATACCTATCTGGCTGAAGATGTTTAATGTTTGACCGAACAGCCAGAGCGATAGAATTGCCCCGGCCAGGGCCAGCGGCACGGTGAACATGATGATCAGCGGATCACGAAAGCTCTCGAATTGCGCTGACAGAATAAGATATACTAAAACCAATGCTAGCAAAAATGCGAAAACCAGAGTGTTCGAGCTTTCCGCATATTCCTTGGCGGTACCGGCCAGGCTGGTCGAAAATGACTCGTCAAGTGTGTTGGAGGCGATTTTATCCATCTCTTTGATCCCATCACCGAGCGTATACCCCCTTGCCGTAGACGCTGCCACTGTAGCGGACACGTAACGATTGAAATGATAGAGCTGGGGCGGGCTGCTGCGATAAGACAGCTTCACCATGTTGTCGAGCTGAACCAGTTCTCCGCGGTTATTACGAACGTAGAGGGAGCTTAAATCGAGCGGCTCATCCCGGTCTGTCCGCTCTGCTTGCGCAATCACGGGATACTGTTTGCCATTCATAACAAAGTTCCCGTACTGTTGTCCGCTGAAATAAAGCTGCAGCGTCTGGGCAATATCCCTGACTGTGACACCCAGTGCTTGAGCTCGATCCCGGTCAATTTCGATGGTCAATTCCTGCTTGTTGAATTTCATGTCCAAATCCGCAACCTGAAACACCGGATCGGTCTGAGCCTTATCCATAAAGCGCGGCAGTGCCTCTTTTAACTTTTCTAATGTCGGTGCCTGGATGACATACTGCACGGGCAGCCCTCTACCCCGACCACCTCCGATAGTCTGTTCCTGAGTCACGTAAGTTCTGGCAAAGGTAAAGTTCTTAAGTTCAGCGGTGAGCAGATCGGCGATTTCCTGCTGACTTCGCTTTCGCGCATCAGGGGGTACCAGACCGACTCTGACAAAGCCGCTGTTCGAACCTCCACCCATTCCACCCCCGGTTACCGAAATGATCACGTCCTTTTCTGGCAGCGTATCGACGATAGCCATGATCTTTCCCATATAGTCGTACATCGCCTCATACGATGTTCCCTCCGGAGCTGTGGAATTTACCATCAGTCGGCTCTTGTCTTCCATTGGAGCCAGCTCCGAGCGGAGCAGTGATCCGAATCCAAAAATGATCGCCACCGAGGCAGCCATTATCACCAGCGCTAACCATCTCCGGTTGATGAACAAGCGCAAGGTTCGGTGATAACCCGAGATCAGATGGTTGAACCACTTCTCGCTCAATTCAAACAGTTTGTTCTCATGTTTGGTTTTATGAAGAATCCGCGCGCTCATCATGGGGGTCAGGGTAAGGGACACGAATGCGGAGATCAATACCGCGCCGGCTACCACCACCCCGAATTCCCTGAACAGGCGTCCGGTAAGACCCTGCAGGAACATGATGGGAAGGAACACGGAAGCCAGGGTAATGGTGGTCGAAATTATGGCAAAGTAAATCTCCTTGGATCCCTGGAATCCGGCTTCAAGCGGATTCATGCCCTTCTCAATTCTCTTGTAGATGTTTTCCAGCACCACGATGGCATCGTCTACCACGATACCGGTAGACAGCACGATGGCAAGCAAGGTGAGGATGTTGATGGAGAAGCCGGCAATGTACATGATGAAGAAAGCCCCGATGAGCGATATAGGAAGGGCCAGCATCGGGATGATGGTTGTCCGCCAGTGGCGCAGGAAAATGAAAATCACCAGCAATACCAGAAGGAATGCTATAAGCAGGGTTTCAACCACTTCGGTTATGGCTTTACGGATATTGGCCGTGGCGTCCATGGCGACAGTAATTTTAATATCTTCAGGCAGGTCTTTCTTTATCTGCTCCAGACGGCTGTAGAATGCATCGGCGATGGCAATCTGGTTTGATCCGGATTGTGGAACGAGGTTAACTGACACCATCGGAATACTGCCGTTGCCGAGCATTATGGAGCGCTCATTTTCCGCGGTCAGAACGGCTCTGCCCACGTCTCTAAGCCTGACCACTGATCCGTTTGATTCCTTGATTATGAGCTGGTTGAATTCTTCCGGTGTGGACAGCCGGCCAAACGTTCGTATGGGCAGTTCCGTGTTATACCCTTCGATGCGGCCGGAAGGCAGCTCGACATTTTCACGGTCCAGGGCATTCTTTACGTCCAAAGGGATCAAACCTTGTGAAGCCAGACGTGCCGGATCGATTAGCAATTTTATGGCATATCTTTTTTCGCCCCAGATGCCGACCTCGCTGACCCCGGGTATGGTCTGCAAACGCTCCTTGAGGATGTCGTTAGCCAGAGCCGAAAGCTCCAGCAGGCTGCGCTTGTCGCTCTGTAAGGTTAAGGAGACTATGGGGCTGGCATCCGCATCCGCTTTGGAGACAGTGGGAGGATCGATGTCCGGCGGAAGATCGTGTATGGCTCTGGAAACCTTATCGCGCACGTCGTTTGCCGCTGCCTCCATATCGATGCCCAGCTCAAATTCAACTGTGATCCTGCTTCTGCCATCGCTGCTGGAGGAGGTGAGTGAGCGGATGCCCGCAATGCCGTTGATCGACTCCTCCAGAGGCTCAGTGATCTGGGATTCGATCACGTCGGCATTGGCGCCAGTATAACTGGTGCTCACAGTCACGACTGGAGGGTCGACATTCGGATACTCGCGCACTCCCAGATAAGAGTAACCGATTACCCCAAACAGGACTATCGCCAGAGATAATACTATGGAAAGAACAGGACGATTAATGCATATAGACGGCAGGTTCATGAAAAGCTACTTTTTCGTGATTTTGAGGTCTTTTATCTCGACCGCTTTGCCGTCGGACAGCTGAAGCAAGCCGGTGAGAATTAGAGTATCCTGCGGATTTAATCCTTCAACTATCTGGGTATTCTTTTCGGTCCGGATGCCGGTTTTGACCGGGACCGAGCGGACCTTTCCATTCACGCAGATAAAGACCTTTTCTCCACTCAATTCCGGGATGACCGATCCTGAAGGAATCACTATGGCATCGGGTAATTGTTCGAGCGTGATATCGACCTTAGCAAAAGAGCCGGGAATAAGATCCCCCTTGGGATTGTGGATTTTAGCGCGGGCTTTAATAGTCCGGGTGGCTAAGTCTATTCTTGATTCCACCGCATAGACCAAACCTTGATACTCTTCTCTGGAATCGCCCACCAGAACCTTGATCTCGGTTCCTTTTTTTATCTGCTTCACATATTTTTCCGGTACGGAAAATTCAACTTTTATGGGGTCAATTTCCTGCATTGTTGCCACCAGCATATCCGTGGAAACATAACTCCCCTGGCTGACATATCTTAACCCGATTGTCCCGTCAAAAGGCGCAACTATCTCCGTTTTGGCAAGCTGAGCCTGGATGACTTCCCTTTGGGCCTTGATCATATTGAGCGCGTTGGCAACCCTGTCGTATTGCTCCTGGCTTATTCCCTTGATCTCGAATAGCCGGCGCTGGCGGGCCTCTAAATCGGAGGCTTGCTTTTCCTCGATCTCCTTTCCCTTAAGCTGGGCTTTAAGATCGCGGTCATTGATTCTTATGAGCACCTCCCCCTTTTTTACCCTGCCTCCTTCAGTAAAGAGAACGTCAGTAACTCTTCCGGCGATTTCGGGCTGCAGCTGAACCTCCTCGTTAGCCAGGAGGGTTCCGGTCGTAAATATCCGGTTGTCCAGGAGCTGCGGCTGGACCACCATTGCATCTACAGGCACCCTTGCCCCGGCTGTGCCCGATTCGCGCCTTGGAGGAGAGCTTTTTCCGCTTTTGCAGGCGCAAATTAACAGGTATGAGAATACCAGCAAAAATAAAGAAAATCTCAGGATTTTGATTTTTTTCCCCATCACTGCATCACGGTTTTTTACAATCGAGTTTTTCCGTCATTTCTTTACTATAAACGGCGTTTGGATGAATGTTGTTTGTTAACTGTTTTGGCTTAAGCCCCTTTTCTAACCTCAACTTTTTGAGGAATTGTTCTACCTTGAGACATTACCAAGAAAAATGCTTGACAAGGTTTCATAAGAGAATATAATGTTTTAATGAATAGAAGGGATTTCTCAGTAAGTTGGGCTGCAGCTAATATATCTATATGTAGCAGGGGTGGGATAACTAAGGTTGTAGTAAAGGTAAAAGTAGGAGATCATAAACAGTGATAAATCTCGTTTACACAGATAAAAATCAAAAGCACGAACAGAACATAGATTTAGGGGGAATAGGGAATCTTGATAAACGTTTAGCTCAGCATTTCAAGGAAAAGTTTTTCGTTGAACCAGCCCTTACTCGCCCGCTAGTTAGTTTTCAAGCAAATAAAAAACGCCCTATCTACCGTTGGTATAAATTCAAAGAAGCTTTCTCTGCTTCTTTAATAAATTATTTCTTTCACAAATACCGAATTTCCAATGGACGAATCTTGGACCCATTCGTAGGAAGTGGTACAGCTTTATTCGCTGCGAGTGAGATTGGAATAGACGCCGATGGCATAGAATTGTTAGCCATAGGAAAACAAATTATTGAGACAAGAAAACTCTTAGAATCTAAATTTACATTTGAGGATTTCGAAGAATTAAAACGTTGGTCGGTAATGCGAGTTTGGGAGGATTCCAAAAGCAAGGTAAGTTTTCCAGAGTTACGAATTACAATGGGAGCTTACCCTGAAAAAACAAGGGAATCCATTGAGAAATATTTAGGTGCGTGTCAACAAGTAAATAGCCGAGTTCAGGTGGTTCTGCGTTTTGCGCTGCTCTGTGCCCTTGAATCTATGAGTTACACCCGCAAGGATGGTCAATATCTCCGATGGGATTATAGGTCTGGGCGGAAGCAAGGCAATAGAATCTTTGATAAAGGTGAGATATTAAGTTTCGATCAAGCTGTTACCAAGAAGATTAGTGAAATTACAGTTGATCTTAAGACCAACAAACAAACAGGATTGTTCCATACTGAAAAATTAAAAGGTAAAATCCACTTGTTCCAGGGATCATGTCTTAAAATATTACCCAAATTACCTGATGAGAAATATGACGCTATCATTACATCACCCCCTTACTGCAATCGCTACGATTACACGCGCACTTATGCTTTAGAACTAGCTTTACTTGGCATTGGCGAGCAAGGATTAGCAAAACTGCGTCAGGAAATGCTAAGTTGTACGGTTGAAAATCGAACAAAGGATTTGCTGAAAATTAACCCTAACTGGACAACAGCTATAACAATTTCTGAAAAGCAAGAACTCCTACAGGCTATACTAAAATACTTAGACGAGCAAAAAACAGAGGGTTTTTTGAATAACAATGGAATTCCACGAATGGTAAGGGGATATTTTTATGAAATGGCTTGCGTTATCGTAGAATGTTCGCGTGTTCTGAAACCTAACTCCCTGCTTTTCATGGTAAATGATAATGTTCGTTATGCAGGCGCAAGTGTTTCCGTGGATATGATACTTTCCGATTTTGCCGAGAAGCTTGGTTTTTGCATTGTGAATATTCTCGTTTTACCGAACGGTAAAGGTAACAGCAGCCAACAAATGGGAAAGCATGGACGCGAAGAACTTAGAAAGTGTGTTTACGTGTGGAGAAAACTGTGAGGCTTAAACCCACTTTACCGTACAAAAGCCATCTTAAATCAAGCAAAGATCTTGTGACTTCTTATGAAGCTACTCGCGCTGGATTTGTTGCTTTAGCTCTCGAAAAGAACAGACGGTCCACACCTTATGTGGCAGAAGCGAGGGCACTTCAAAGAGCCGCATCTATGGCCAATAAGCCGGTTGATCTACTAAAAGTTAGAGGTATTGAATCGGGATTGCTTACGGCAGCAGGAATATCGGATAAAGCACTCAACCATCTACTACAAGAGGATAAGCGACAAGCTATCAAAGAGCTTATTAAAAACTTCCTTGAACCAGCAGGAACAAAATTTGTAGAAGAACTTGTCTTTCGGTTCTTACTCACCCGAGGCGATACTCTTGGTGGATCAATGCGAAATATTGGAGGAGCACTGGCTCAAAGAAAACTGACTCGTGCAATTATATCCACTCTGAAAATAGCCGGAACTAAGTATAACTGGCAACACAACAAAACCCGGAAATGGATAGAAAAGGGTGACGATGACAACAGCATAGAATTGTCTTTGCGTGGTCTAAGTTGGGAAGCCCAAAACGGAATTCGAACGCTTATTTACAACTTAAATGTCCCGCTTGTAACGAACAATGTAGATTTATGCTTGTTTAACCTTGCGCCTTATGACTTGGAACAAAGTGAATATAAAATTGCGAAGTCTTATGTCGCTCTTGGCGAACTCAAAGGTGGTATAGACCCCGCAGGAGCAGATGAACACTGGAAAACCGCAAGAACTGCGCTGGTCCGTATTCGGGAAGCTTTCTCCAAAGTTGGTGCATCGCCATACACTTTTTTTATAGGCGCAGCAATCGAGAAAAAAATGGCAGGTGAAATTTGGAATCAGCTAGAAAAGAGCACACTAAGTAACGCAGCAAATTTGAATGAAGAAAACCAAGTTGTATCAATATCTAATTGGCTGTGCAACCTATGATTAGGGCAAAAAAGCCACAAACCACAATAGTTGACATATGTTCCGTGCTGCTGATACTATTCATTTGGCAGGTGCGCGGGCACCTGAACTATGAGACGATTTAAAGGATATTTATGATTTGGAATAAAATCAAAATTAAAGACCTCAAAACCTGTGTTCCAATCCTAATTTCTGTAGTTGCTTTAATCATATCAATACGAAGTTGTAATATTTCAAATAATTCCCTCAAAATGAACCAGCAGGAGTTCGAGAAGCGGCGAGAGGCAAGGTTGGTTATTGGTGCTATGTGGACAGGTGATAAAATATATATCTCGCGACTTATGAAAAGTCAATGGAGTGAATCAGTTGGTCATGGAGATCTGTATGGGGGCCTTGAAGGATTTATCAAATTAATGATTACAAATACCAGCGATCATACTATTTCAATCGATGGCATTAGAATAGGATATTATCGAAAATACGGCGACAAATCAATCCCCTGGGGCAGTAAATTCAAGTCTGTCGATATGCAGGCCGATATAACTTTCCCGATTGTTCTAGACCCATACAAACCCCTCCAATGTGTAACGCGGGTCCCTATCCCGATTTCAGCAAGTCTAGCGGATATAATGCGCGATTTGCAGAGCGACACAACATATTCATCTGAAGATATTTTTCTGAGACTAGCATATTATCGAATTAAGACTAAAGCCAAATCCATTGCACCAGACAGTATTGAGGCAATCATCAAAAAAGAGATACAGTTCTTAGCAATTATTACTGGCGGCATGCAAAATGTTCCCAAAATGCTAATCACTTGTTCAGATCCCAATTTAACAGTAAGGAGGGGCGAAAGAGCCCTTGTTGTCCGAGCAAAATTGTCATCTGGAGAGTTAATAAGCCAAGTACTAGATTTTATTGATATAAATGAGAGTCAATTATATTAGTAAAGCACGCAAAGATAATATACCAGAAATAGGTAAGGAGCCCCGTGCTCCTGACACGATTCATTTGTCAGGTGCGCAGGGCACGTGACCTGAGAGGCTTAGGTCCAAGAACCATAAAATGCCCAGAAAGTTTATACGGAAGGGAAAAATCTCTATTTACCGGTTTATGCAGACCATATAAGCCGGAGAGTAATGAAGCAAGAGAATAATGTCTCAAGATCCAGAATTCGGACAAGACACTAATATTAGGTCCGAATTTGGATCCTGTGGACAAGTTAAAACGCTTGGCTTTGTTTTTAACCGATGTATTATACAGAAACGAGTAGTCCGTCTTTGCAGATTTATACGGACTGTATAATCACTGTTAGCTACATAAAGAATAAGAGGATAAGGAGGGTATACGATGGCTATACTAATTAAAGCCGCGTCTCCGATATGGAGACTTATTATTGTATCTTCCTCTGTTTTGGGAGGGATTCTTCTTGTGGGCGGGATTGTACTCGCCATACTTGGCGGCTCTGCACAAACAGCTTTTACGCTCTTTGGAAACCAGTTTTCTTCGACAAGTGTCGGCGTGTCTCTTGCGTTCATAGGTGCGGTGATCGTGGTAATTACTATACGTCGGGTTCTTTCTTCAGTGGACAAGATCACCTCAGGTAAAGGCCCATCTGATAGCAGCGAAAAGTTGATGTGACTGATAGCCTTGTCAGTTGCTTAAAAGCAACTGGCATAGATGAAATCAAGGAAATCATTTGCAGTTCACTTTAGTGAACTGATAAAAGGTGATTGGTATCTTCAAAGCCCTTTTTTGGCCTGCAGTATTGATGTACAAGCTGCTCGAGCTTCTAAAAATATAGACAAATAAAAGTGCCAGGAGCATGAGGCTCCTGACCTACCAGCTATGAGCTAAACAAGAATCATTCCTATATCGTAATAATATCAAAAGGTGAACGATGCTTAAATTTGTCCTCACAGTGTTCTTAATTCTAACAGGAGGAGTTGCAATGTCTGTAAAAAGTGAGGTAAATAAGAATACAACACTCGAAAAAGCTACTTTTGCTGGTGGCTGTTTCTGGTGTATGGAAGATGCTTTTCAAAAGATAGAGGGTGTGATTGAGGCTGTGTCTGGATACACTGGCGGGCATAAGGAGAATCCCACTTACGAGGAGGTAAGCTCCGGAACTACAGGTCATTACGAAGCGGTTCAAATCACCTTTGACCCTTCTAAAATATCATATGAGGATTTGCTAAGTCTCTTCTGGAGGCAGGTCGATCCCACGGATGAGAAAGGGCAGTTTGCGGATAGAGGGTCACAATACAGGACTGTTATTTTTTATCACAACCAGAAGCAGAAACTCATGGCAGATAAATCCAGACAAGAACTGGAAAAATCCGGAAAATTTCAAAAACCCGTATTTACTGAGATCATACCCTTTACCAAATTCTACCAGGCAGAGGAATACCATCAGGATTATTCCCAGAAGAAGGCCATACAATATAAATTATACAAAAAAGGGTCGGGCAGAGAGAAATTCATTAAAGAGAAGTGGAATGAAAAATATAGAAAACCAGATGAAGAGGAATTGAAAAATGAACTAACGCCTCAGCAATACCAGGTTACCCAGAACTGTGGAACTGAGGAGCCATTCAAAAACGAATATTGGGATAATAAAAGAGAAGGGATATATGTGGATGTAGTTTCCGGTGAACCTCTATTCTCGTCCAGAGACAAATTCGATTCAGGAACTGGCTGGCCCAGCTTTTTCAAACCGCTTGAACCGGGCAACATCGTGGATAAAACAGATACCAGTTTAGGGATGATAAGGACGGAAGTAAGAAGCAAAAATGCTGATTCCCACCTGGGTCATCTGTTCGAGGATGGACCCGCACCTACTGGATTAAGATACTGCATCAACTCTTCGTCACTGAGGTTTATCCCTAAAGAGGATCTGGAAAAGGAAGGTTACGGGGAATATAAAAAGCTGTTCGAGAAATAGAAACAAAAGAATAAGTAGGTCAGGAGCCCCGTACTCCTGATTCTATTATGCTCCCGCACCTTTAGCAGTTTGGTCATTATTCTCGATCCACTTCAATGGATCCATCCCATAATAACTTTCTAATTCTTTATAGAGTTCAGGGTGCGTGAGTTTCATTTGTTTTGGTCTTTCAAAGAAAGTTTCGGTGGCGACCGCAAAAAACTCAGCCGGGTTTGTTGCTCCATAAGCATCCATTATATCAGGCCTGCCGGAGAGGGCTTTTCGCTTTAAATCTTGATATTCCTTACTCAAGACCCGAGCCCAGGTCTTATAGCTGGATTGCTTCCCCAGTATGGGAGCTCCGTCAGACCTTCCATCCTCTTGATCCAGCTGGTGGGCAAATTCATGCAGTACCACATTATGCCCCTCGGCAAGATCTATTGCTTCTTGCCTCACATTATCCCAGGCCAGAACGACCTCCCCCCTGCTCCAGGATTCTCCGGCACGAACAGTCATCTCCTCAAAATGCTGCATGCCTACAACCGTGGTTTTTTTAGCCACATAAGCACCGGGATATACCAGAATGGTGTAAAGGGTGGGATAGTAGGTGATTTTCCGATTCAACAACAAGATACACGCTTGTGCTGCAATAGTAACCCTTATCTCGTCGGTTATTTCTAGCCCGCCGCATCCCTCAAAAATCTTCTCGCTCAAAAAGATTTGAATATGACCTTGCAGCTCTTTCTTTAGCGAGCCGGGAAGATACCCATAAAGAACAACGTTCCGATTCAGGATGCCCTCCCATTCAGGCGGAAATGGTTTGTTTTTAAGTTGTTTACGCCGATAATTACGAAATTGCCTTTTGCTCAAAGCAAAAAACAGAAATAATCCTATGAGCGCTGTCAGTATAAAGAACGAGATAGGAGCTGTCAATTTTTGTCCCTTCGCAGTGCCGGGTGACAGAAATCCCCGATACAGAACTTACCCTAGTGGTCCCGAAGCACATCATTGCCCAATCCGATAAACCTGTCACTTTGATAATACGCAACAAAAACCAGCCTCAGCAACAGTAAGTCAGGAGCCCTGTGTTCGTGACACCTTTACAGGTTTTGAACTCACCCCTATGCCCCCTCTCTTAATAAGAGAGGGGGATTAAGGGGGTGAGTTTTAGGTAGTAGGTCAAGAGCCCTGTGTTTTTAATACTATCCCTCTGTCTGGTGTGCAGGGCACTTGATCTATGAGGTTATTCAATCATTTCTGGTGCCACAATTTTTTCAGGCAGTAAATCAGATTTTATCCGCTTCCGCCAGATTAAGACAGTTAATTGTTAACGATTAATAGTGGATCGTTAAAAAAGCTTTCTTTCGATTTTTTACTTATCACTCATATATAACAAGATATCATTGGTGTTAACAAAACACTAAAAACAACATAATTAAAATCTCAGGAGCATAAAACTCCTGATCTATAAAACTTGAAGAAATAAAAAGAGTATCAAAATGAAATTAAAGCCATCCCTTTTATTCTTTATCATTTTTATATCGATCCAAATGGACATCCAGCCGGAGCATCGTTCTCACTCTAAAAAATCCTTTGCTGAGCACTCTGTTAAAAAATATTGTTGTTTTTTTAAATCCCAAGCGTATATTTCAATAGAAGTAAAGCCAGTTCCGAATGGATCCATTCGGACTTTATGGGGGCGAACGGCTTCGACGGGGACTAAGGGTAAAGGAAAGCAGGCCGAGGTACCCAGTAACCTCGTTAATCCATTGGGAACAAATATAAGTGCAAACGACTATTCGTACGCACTGGCTGCCTAATAAAAGGTAGCTCGTCTTACCTGAGCCTGCCTGTTGGCTTGGACTAAGGCGTCGAGAAAAACAGGATAGCCCACTTCTTTGGCCTGGGGGAAGAGGGCGAAATAAAACCAGGATAGTTCCGGGTTAAACCTGCTTGTCGGTCTTCCCCGGGACAAATTCTCTCCTGCCTCTGGTGGGAGGGGAAAAGACTAAGCTAAGCCTGTAGATGTCCTTTGATTCTTATCTTCGGACGTGGGTTCGATTCCCACCGCCTCCATGTTTTTTATAGTGGGGAGTTAGGATTATATACTAAATAAGCTTCAATTTAAAGAGGGTAATTTTGTTATTAGAAGAAGATATTAGACAATTACTGAAAATAAAAACTGAGAGTAAAAATCTCGATTACAAGGAGGGCTTGAACTGGGACACAAGTCCAAAAGACAAAAAACTTGAGATTGTAAAAGACATTCTGGCGATGGCTAATACTCAGGATGGGGGGAAGATTATATTTGGAGTAAAAGATAGTGATTATGATTTTATTGGATTATCTGAAGTTGATTTTAAATCCTTTGATCCAACAAAAGTAAATGATTTTTTACATAATTATACAGAACCTCAACATTCTTGCCAAGTCTATAAATATAAGATAGATGAAAAGTATGTTGTCGTTATCGATGTACCTGAATTTCCAGAAGTGCCAATTATTTGCAAAAAAGATTTTTACTCGTCAGATAACAATAAGCAGATTCTAAAAAAGGGGCAAATTTACATCAGGACAGAAAAAGCAAGTAGTGAGGCCATCTCTTCTGTTGAAGAGATGAGAGAATTTTTGGGGCGGGCATTGACAAAGAAAGGAGATGAATTACTACACAGTATAGAACGATTAATAAAAGGGAAACCAATAAAGCCAACTGAAGAATCTGAAGAAAAGAACAGAGAAGAAATAAAGGAAGCAGATGACTTTTTATCTCAGAATATAGGTGAAGGACTAAAGAAAAATGGATATTGGGAAGTAATAGCCTATCCAACACAGTATAGCCCTAAAAGAATACCAGATCACAAAACAATTAAAGAATTAATAAAAAAATCACGAGTTCAGCTGAGTGGATGGTATTTTCCTCACATAGATAATGAAAACTCATCCAATTTTTCAAAAGGAAGAGAATCCTACACAACTTGGATAATGATAGAAGGTTATAGGGCTTATCAAAGTGGTCTCTTTGTGTGGAAAAAAGTTTTCTGGGAAGATATTAATGATTATAAGACCCATGATAATATGCTAGCGTTGTCGTCTGAAAGTGCAGTTTGGTCTATTACAGAATTTTTCTTATTTTTTAAAAGATACTATGAAGAAATCGATATTGAAAGTGACTTGCATATTAAAATTGTTTTAAACGGCACTAAAGACAGAAAATTAGTTGATTTAGATTCATTAAGACCTCAATTCGGTAAGTATAGCGCTGTTAAAGAAAATTCTGTGACTATTGAAGAAAATCTTAAAGTTGTTGATTTAAAGGCAGCATATAAAGAAATTGCAAATCGTATAGCGAGACGAATATTCTCTATATTTGATTGGGATGACGCTTCTGAGGCTATGATTGACAATTGGCAAACACAGCTATTAGAAGGCAAATTATGATTCAGATGAATATATCTTCAAAAGTTAGCCAAGCTAAGTTTTTATTTGTTCAGGGGGGGGTAACAAATCAGATCTGGGTTCGATAAATCGAACCCCTACAAATATTTTTCTGTAGGGGCTTGATTCATCAAATCCTTGTTAGTTGATTAATCGTAATTTATAGAATCTTCTTCACCAACGGGTGGGAATTTTCATTTATTCCAATTATCTTGGCATTTCTTATATCGTGGGCTAAGACCACTGAGGGGCGGGCATCTTCCAAGTCAAAACCCCTGCCTGCCAGAGTCTCTTTATAAACTATTGTATGCAAATCAGTGAACCCTTCGGAGAATTCTACTTCTTCTCCATCTATGGTGATTGAACGAAATGTCGTTTTACCCTTATTCTTTGTCTCATCCGGCAGATCATTTTTATCAATCGAGAGAAACCATTTTACCCTGGCATTCTGCAGTTCCATATACCCACCAGTTTTGGCTGGTGCAGCTAAATGAACTTCTGAATGTTCGACCTTGCCAAACAACCAGATCAGGAGGTCAAAGAAATGAATACCTATGTTTGTAGCTAACCCTCCTGAGCGTTCGACCTGCCCTTTCCAGGAAACTAAATACCAGAGTCCGCGTGAGGTGATATAGGTAAGCTCGATATTCTTCTTTGAAGTTTGCTTTTCTTTTTGCAGATTCTCTCTGAGCGCAATCAAAGAAGGATGCACCCTTAACTGCAGAACCGTATATATTCTTTTCCCGCTTTCCTGTTCTAATTCCTGCAGGGCATCGATATTCCAGGGATTTAGAACCACCGGCTTCTCACAAATGACATCCGAACCAACCCGCAGGGCAAAACGGCAGTGAGCATCATGTAAATAGTTGGGAGAGCAGATGCTGACATAATGCACTCGACTTTCTTCTCCCTGCCGGCGGAGCTTTTCGATGTGCCGGTCGAACCTTTCAAACTCAGTGAAAAAGCGAACATCTTCGAAGTAACTATCCAGAAGACCGACCGAATCGTGCGGGTCTACTGCTGCCACTAATCGATTCCCGGTTTCTTTTATAGCCTTTAAATGTCGTGGTGCAACATAGCCTGCCACACCGGTCATTGCAAAATTTTTTGACATTTTAGTTCTCTTTATTTATTTCCCCAATAATATTTTTTCTATGGTCTTATTATTTTATCGACCTGTCGAGATGAATATTCAACAACTTTAATAAATGGAGTAATCACCAGATTGTCAAATAGAAAAAGCACTTGCGCTTGATAAATCAAACCCCTACAAATCAGAATGTAGGGGTTCGATTTATCGAACCCAGCAGGCTTGACGAGAGCTCCGAAAAAGTAAAGAAATTCGGTGGGCAAGGGTGCCCGCTCTACGAAATATCAATGGGTTAGCACTCGTAAGCAGGGCTCCCAGCCCTGCAAATTTGAGTTTTTCAGAGACCTCTTAACTTTATCTTGACAACCCCTTTTTAAAGTAATAACATATCCTAAAATTAAAAGATTGACCCAGGTTGATGGCAACCTGGGTTTACCGATTAGCTCTAATACTACCCATAAATCAGTATCCCCACCTTGCCCTCAAGGTGGGTTAATTATAAACTTCCTTAAGGAGGAGAAAATGAAATACAAAAAAACTATCATGGGATTTATCCTTTTATTTTTATCTGTTAACCTTACCCATTCACAAGGGGCAAATTCTTACCCCTGTCATACCTATTCTATCGTTGCCCGGGATACCATAACTGGAGAAATGGGAGTTGCAGTTCAATCCCACTATTTCTCAGTTGGTCCGGTGGTCCCCTGGGCTGAGGCAGGGGTGGGCATAGTTGCTACTCAATCTTTAGTTGATATATCTTATGGTCCCCTGGGTCTGGATTTAATGAAAGCTGGCAAAATTGCCTCTGAAGCCCTGCAAGCTTTACTTGCAGGTGATAAGAATAATGCGGTTCGCCAGGTAGCGATGATCGATGCCTCAGGAAATGTTGCCACTCATACTGGAGATAAATGTATCCCGTCTGCAGGTCATATAATTGGAAATAACTATTCGATTCAGGCAAACCTGATGCTGAGTGATAAGGTCTGGCCCGCTATGGCTAAAGCCTTTGAAAATACTAAAGGAAGCTTAGCTGAGAGGATGCTTTCCGCCCTGGATGCGGCTCAGGCAGAAGGAGGGGATATAAGAGGAAAACAATCTGCCGCAATTCTAATCGTTAAAGGGAAATCATCTGGCAAGCCCTGGCAGGATAAAATTCTGGATCTAAGGGTGGAGGATAATCCTGAGCCTCTAAAAGAGCTCAGAAGATTGGTCAAAATTGCAGATGCTTATCATCATTCAGATTTAGGTGATCAGGCTCTGGAGAAAAACGACCTAAAAGGCGCTTTGAAAGAATATGCTGAGGCAGAGAGATTATATCCTGAAAATATTGAGCTAAAATTCTGGAGAGCCGTTGCGTTAGTGAGCAACAACAGACTGGAGGAAGCCCTACCGGTGTTCAAAGAAATATTTGATAAAGAACCTATATGGAAAGAGCTGGTCAGAAGACTTCCTTCAGTGGATTTATTGCCAAAAGATGAAAAGGTAATTAAAAAGATTCTGGAGATAACGAAATAAGCTAATAGCATGTAGTTTGTAGCAGGTAGCTTTTAAATGAGCCAGTAGCTTGTAGCAAGTAGCTTTGAAAAACCTTTAAAAAAGGATCAGAGTATGAGATGCTTATCTCGATTACTGATACTCTTAGTTTTTCTTTTGATATCAATCACAAACTTATCTGCACAAGCTCAAAGAACCTGGTATGTAGATGTCCTTAAAGATAAAATAATCGGGAATGGCACAAAGGAAAGCCCATTTCGGGATTTACAGTATGCCTTTGATCAAGCAAAGGAGGGAGATACCATCTTTATTTTTCCGGGAACTTATGAGGCAAAACCAGAAGAATATATAGAAGAATTATGCGGAAACTGTCAGGAGCATAAAACTAAAGTTAATGTCACCAGAGGCTTTTTAATTCAAGGTAAAGGGTTAAACATTATCGGGAGTGAAAAAGATAGAACTATTTTAATTACCAATGCTGGTTATGGGGTTTTATTTGAAAACAGCAGGAATTCACTCATCACCAAACTCAAGATAACCGGAGGAAAAAGGGACCCGGATGGAAATGGTACGGATGCAGGGATCGTGACCAAATTCAGCACTGTTATAGTTAAAGATGTTGAGATCTCAGATAACACTCACAGGATAGATGGTGTGGTGGTTGGAGTTGGTGGTATCTTTGGCAGGGAAAATTCAGAAATGTTTATCTTGAATAGCCGGATTCAAAACAATGGCTGGGATGGGATAGCATTATATCGGGGAGCAACTGCCTATATTACGGATAATATAATCTGCGATGGCAGAGGAGCAGGTATAGGGATAACCTGGGATGCTGTGGCAACAGTTTATCGGAACCAAATCTCCGGTTATTGGAAAGGGATTGGAGCTTTTGGAAATTCAAGAGCAGTGGTAAGGAACAATTTAGTCTTTGATAATCTAGGCTGGGGCATAATTGCTACCGGGACTTCCTATATGGATGCCTCTAATAATATCATCACTCACAATGGAAACTGTGGCTTTGCAGTCTGGAGCGCAGAGTGCAAGGGGGTCTGCACAAATAATATTATCACAGAAAATGGCTGGAGAAAAGAGTGGGTCTGCCCCTGTGTGGGTATCTGGGCAACAGATATAAATCCGAATTTCTCTATCAGTTATAATGATGTATGGAATAACAATACTGGAAACTATAAAGACTTGCCAGACTTAACCGAACAAAACGGAAACTTATCTATTGACCCTCTTTTCGAAAACCAGCAAGATTTTCATCTAAAACCGACCTCCTCTTTGATCGACAAAGGCAATCCCCTTTTAACCGATTCGGACGGAAGCGTAAGCGATATTGGAATTTACGGAGGACCGAATGCCAAAAAATAATTTTTTTGTAGGGGCGGGTTCCAAACCCGCACCTACAACTACTACCTATACAATCTGCCTATAAAACATAAAATTAGATAACAAAAATCCTGTTGCAGTTTTATATTTAATAGTTTAAAATAAAGCTTTAGATTTATAGTTGCTTGATTTATCAAGCTATCGGTTTCGAGGAATCAAAAAATTACATTCAGTATTAACTGAAAGTTATGAGCTTTCTAAAACCGAAAAAATTCAAATGGCGTTACCTGATCTCAGGATTAATTCTGGTTTTCGTTCTTATCCTTCTTATCGAATACCTGACCCTGCCGGATGTAAAATATCTGGTAAAAGAAAATCCAAAAACCACCTCTTTAATCCGGATCAGGAACAAAGAATATATTAAAAAAGGGAAAAAAGCCAGAGAATATCATCTGTGGGTGCCCTACAGCCAGGTCTCGCCTTATCTAAAGAAAGCCATCCTGGTAGGAGAGGATATAAATTTCTTCACCCACAGCGGCATAGACTTGGAGGAGATGAAAGAATCCTTGAAGATCGACTGGAAGAAGAAGAAGTTTTCACGAGGAGCTTCTACTATCACCCAGCAATTAGCTAAAAACCTCTACCTTTCACCTTCTAAGAACCCTTTGAGAAAACTGAAAGAGATCTTAATCGCTTTCCGCCTGGAAAAAGCATTAAGCAAAAGAAGAATTTTTGAACTATATTTGAATTTAATTGAATGGGGAGATGGAATCTATGGCTGTGAGGCGGCTTCCCGATACTATTTTGGGAGATCCTCTTCAGACCTTACGCCAAATGAGGCTATAAGGATGGCAACCTCTCTTCCTTTTCCCCGAAAATATCCACCCATCTCAGAAAGCAGAAGATTTGAAAGAAGAAGAAAGATAATCCTGAACCGGATGTTAAAATATGGCTTTCTAACCTTAGAGGAATATGAACCACCTCTAAATCCACAAACAGAAGAACCTAAAGATTCCTCTTAAATCCTTTTCCTTTCAATAAATGCTTGCAAAATTTATACTGGTAAAATTATCAAGGTGTAAAAGAAATTTGACATAGAACAATATCTGTATATTAAAACTTAAATTGCTTAGTTTCTATTTCAACTACAGGGGGATGGTCCGCCTTTAAAAAGATAATTGATCAGATAGACGACATCGCTGACCGTCACTTTGCTATCGCTATTAACATCTACCTTTTGAATCGGATCAGGTGCAGGACCACCCTTGAACAGGTAGTTTATGAGGTAAACCACATCTGAAACCGTAGTTGAAGAGTCAGAATTTGCATCCCCGCAAACATAGGGGAAAATAATCTGGAGCCAGGGAATATAATTAACCCACTGGCTCACCCGGTTGCCCTGTCCCTCAGGATTATCTACAGGATCAAAGGGACCACTTTTGTGCCCCCACCAGTTATATTTTGTATCTATAATTACTAAGGAATCTTCATTTAATACACCGTAACCGCTATGGTTATAGATATTATTATAATTTAGTTTTGGATTTGCACCATTTCTGGCAACCATACCTTTTAATCCATCCAGAATACTGCAGTATGTTATTGTCGGTGTTGAAGAGGAATCACACAGAATTAAAATAGCAGAGTCACCACCTGCCACTTGTAATTTACAATTGTGAACAGATGGATTAGCATTAGAGCCAGAAAGATGTAAACAGGTCTGTTTCACTGATATCGTTGAATTTTCAATGGTGGGTGAGGAGTTAAAGCAAATGATACCATTTTCTGCACTGTCAATTTTACAATAGTTGAAAAAAGAATTATTCCCTCCCTGTAACTTAATCCCCCTCCACCCAGCCGGAAGAGAACCATAAGATGTAAAGTGGATATTGCTATCAATCGTTCCTTGTGCTGAAAGTGTACCATAAATATCTAAAGAAAAGGAGCCATTGAATTCCACGCTCACTCCAGACTCTAAGGTAAGTGATTTACCACTGTCAATGATTATATCTGCTACTGCGATAAATGAACTTTTATCTTTTCCCCAGGTTACATTCTCAGAAATGTGTCCTCCAACCTCGATAGGATAATGCCAGGAGTTCATCCCCCCTAACATATTGTAAACATTTTCATATCCTTTTCCATCCAGAAAACTACTAGCTGGCTTGCTTCTACTTCCAGCTTTACAAACCACAATTATAGTATCATCCAGAGAAAACCGGGTATAGGCTGTGTCCAGAACACCTGAATTCCAGGGAAGATTTATAGCATCTGGAATTCTGCCATAACTTTCAAACTCATACAGTTCCCTGACGTCCAGTATTACCAGATTAGCTCCACTCTCTATCCAGTTCTTAACACTGTCAGCACTGATATTTTTATATTGAGGTAATCTTATCTCATAGATGGAGTCAGATGAAGGGTCTGACACCCATAAATGATTGTTCTCCCAGGTTAATCCCCAACCGCTGGATAATAACCCTATAATTGAATCCACTACATCACCATTTTGAGTATATTTATATAACTTTCCATCAGCTGTAACCAGCCACAGGTAAGTACTATCATTTGCCAAGTCCCGCGGGTTATCCATATCCACATTAAAGGTGAAAAGCTGAGACCCAGAAGTTGTCATTTTCCTGATAAGGAGTAAACCATAATCTGAGCCCCAAAGGTTGCTGGCCACACGGGTCAGTCCACAGGAAGTGGCACCTCACCCCCCAGGACAACGAAAAGAAGAAATGGTATCACCTGAAGCTGGGTTAATTTGATAAACATAACTGCCATTAGCTACCCAGAGTTGACCATTGTTGCCCCAGGTAATACCACCGTAGTCACTCATCAGTGAAAAGGAAACAGAGTCAGCTTTTACGCCGTTTGAAGGGTTCAGTTTGAATATCTTTCCAGAGTAATAATCAGCACACCAGAGAAAAGAACCATCCCAGGTTAAACCTCTGGATTCAAAACCTGGAGCTGGAAAGGAATTGATTATAGTCTGGGAAAAGGAGAATAAAGGGATTGAAAAAATTAAAAATCCTAACAGAATTACAATTTTCCATCTGATTATATTCTCACCCTTTATCAGAAGATAACTGAATTTATTATTTGTCGTCATAAGTATTCCCATTTAGTTTGTTCGCTTTGGAATGGTATCATCCCGCCTAAAAATAACGGGGATGAAAACATCCCCTCAGTGTTAAACTATTAATTCTACCTGCGTTAAAAGAACGTTAAACAGACTTCTTTACTATTAATATATTTAATTTGTAAATTTTGTCAAGTTTTAAATAAGACTAAAATAGTCATATTTGGGAAATTAACTATATGCACATTCAACTGAGGTAGATAGTTTAGCCTTTAATCCATTGAGTAATAAGCTATTTCCTTTTGACAAATCTATGTTTCGGACTCCCATCCACCTTAGTAGTCAGGGGTGGGTTTAAAACTCGCCCCTATTTACAAACGCCAAACAAACACCAAACTGTATTTCAACACCCTGGTGGTGGTCCACCTTTGAAAAGATAATTGATTAAATATACAATATCCGAAACCGAGACTTTACCATCGCAATTCAGATCCCCTGATTCCAAGGGATCAGGCCCTGGCCCACCTTTAAATAGATAATTAATTAAGAAAACAACATCCGCAACGCTGAAGGTTCCATCGTTATTGGGATCAGGCAGGACTGTGATATTCCCGCCATAGAGTGTGGGCAATATGGCAGAATTATCCTCAGTAACCAGCATTGATTCACTCCCATTTACCCATCGAACTAAGCGAAAAGTTGCTGCTCCGGCTGATTTAGGGGTGAAAACCGGACAGCAAGCCGCTTCCCTTCCCGGTGAAAAAAATTCAAAAGCTGTATAGCCAAAAAAATAGAAGAACTCAGGATTAATACTATCAGCATGTTCGCCTACACCTGAACGAGTTAGAGCTTTCAGACGCTCAGTTGGCACAAGCCCACTGTCTGCATCCCATTCAAGCAGGGCATCACCATCTATTTCAAATTCCAGTTCCAGACCAGTTAAAGACTCATCGTTAATCACTCCTATACAAATAGGAGAGGGGATTCCTACTCTCATGGCTTTGTTTTCCACCCAAATTGTGTCAGGGACTCATGGATCAGCGTAGGGTGACGGATTGATAGTTCCACAGGTGCAAGGAAGGGGAAAATCCCAGAAAATAGAACCAATAAGATGGGTCTGATCCCGCATATCTATCTTTCGGTCGCATCTTATATCTGCCCGCCCATACTGGTCGTAAACCGGATAGGAATCGAGAGTATAATCATACTCCCACACATTATCCAGGGCTACAATATCTGAAACAGTTACTATTCCATCCAGGTTTACATCTCCGATCAGATAGTTGCAGGAAATGTCAATCGAACCGGGTAGAAACTCAGGTGTAAAAGTCTGCGCAGTTGGTGTAGTTAAGTGTAACCCTCCACGAGGAGAATCAGGCAAAGAATCGATTAAGACCTCGCCCCCGGAATGCAAGGTGAACCACAACTCACATAGTTTCCCGGTATCTGCCAGAAGGTTATTTCCAGAGGAGACAGAGAAATAAAATAGCAAGGAGTCAACTGTGAAATTGTCTGTCCCGAAGACGTAAACCTCCCGGTTATCCAGAACATTTGGGTCTACTAATCGACTGCTTACAAAGGAGACAGAATCGAATTTTAGCCAGCCAGAATACCCATCCACCAAAAGAGGAATCACCACTGAGCTTAACTCTTCATCGTTATACAAGAACACCGGAAAAGAAACCTTAGTTCCAATTTCTCCAGAGATATTTGCCAATCTGACTGTATCAGCCTCGCCCGGATCCTGAGCAAAGAGAGGCATAGTAAAAAATCCTAAAAAGATAATAAGCAAAATCGATTTTGTCATAACCTCTCCTTTCCTTTAAATAATTGTTAATTCAACTTCCTATTAGCTTAAATAATCACCTTTTCTGATATTGTCAAGCTTTTTTCTGAGGAAAGGTCTAAAAAACTCAAAATTTAGAAGGATACATTGGAGTGTAAAACAGCCAGGGGTGGGTTTGAAACCCATCCCTACAAACGCCAAACGAACAAACTCTAAACTGTATTTCAACACCCTGGTGGTGGTCCACCTTTGAAAAGGTAATTGATTAAATAGACCACATCAGATACAGAGGTTTTGCCATCACAGTTGTTATCCGCTGCATAAGAACGAACAGGCAGTGGTCCTCCTTTGAATAAATAATTTATCAGATATACCACATCCGTAACGTTAACCTTATTATCACCATTAGCATCTCCATATTTATAAACCTGAAGCCAGAACCTGAACGGATGCTCCTGCCAGGCTCCTTCATTTCCTGCAGTATCTTTTGTCTTAACCCTCCAGTGGTAAGTTTTATAATCTAGCAAGACATCCGGGATATCAAAGCTGGTAGTATAGATATCAGTATATTCAAATAATAAAGGCCCAGGATTAAAATTGCTGTCTGAGGAGACCTGTAAAGTATAGTAAACAGGTGAGCCAGTTATTCCAGCTTTTAGAAGAGTAACTCCTGACCAGGTAAACGGAGGCATTGTATCAGTAAGAACAGAGCTATCTACCGGAGAGATTAATACAGGGCAACCAGGGCTGGTCGTGTCAACTACGAAACTGCGGATGGCTGAAATTTTTTTGTTAGAAGTATCTGCAGCCGGATAATCCTTTACCCTCCAGAAATATTTAGTTTCGTTTAAATATACGGGAAGGGTAAAGAAGTTTGTATCCAGTCCGGAATAGAGAAAATCAATGGTTGCGAAGGTACTGTCAGTAGAGATTTCAAGATTATATTTTATCTCATCAAAAAATCCACACGCAGACCATAGAAAATTTGGTTGAGCTTCTGAGACATAAATCCCGTTTAAGGGATTATAAAGCCTCGGTTCAAGAAATGGGATCTTGAAATTCGAGTAATAGACATCCTGATTCATTTCTCGGGTGTCAGTCCAGACACAATGGACCCGGTCATAATAGGCGCTAACGCCTATATATTCACCTAGTAAACCAGCTAATGGCGAAAGAGTTTCTGAAGATGGTTGTGCAGGTTGATAAAGATTATCTTTGGCTATATTGGTGAAAGCATACCCTGGATCAGAGGAAACATCGGAGACACGAAAATTGGCAGTAAAGGTTTCTCCACCATCAAACGAAAAGGTGATATACGAATCAAACTTTCTGTATTCAGGAGGATTATTTCGCTGGTCATAAAAGAAGATTATGATTACCCCCTCCTGATTAACCACCATCCAGGGGTGAAATTGATGAATAGGTAACCCCTCAGGGTCATCATTAATCCTTAGAGGTGCAGTCCAGGTATCACCGCCGTCGGTCGATTTTATAAACAATATGTCCGAGTGGTAACCAGCTGTATCTTCTACTCCATCCGGAACTGCAAGATAGATATTCCCCCTATACGGTCCTGAGGTTATATCTGCATCCATAGCACACATATTATAAATATTGATACCTCCTGGTGCTTGCCAGACATAATTATTTAGCAGAATCGCTTTGGGTGGAGTAAAGGTCTGACCACCATCTGTCGATTTTGCCATCTTCTGACCATAGTACCAGTTACCATCTATCTTTACTGAACCTGCCCAGACCACATATACATTTCCATAAGCATCAACTAACGGGAAGGTAAATTGACCTGCATCATGCCCTTCATTCTCACTTGGACTTCCCACAACTAAAGTATCGCTCCAGTTGATTCCACCGTCAGTTGAGCGCACAAGCATAATCCGGGTAGGATTGGGAAAACGAGCCCAGCCTATATATATGTTCCCATCGTATGTTCCCCCGGTTCTATCGATGGTCATGAATTCTTTATCCTCAAGGTAATCATGAATTGTATCATGTATTGCATAGAACGGACCTGACCAGTTATTACCATTATCTGTGGTCTTCCATAACGCTAAGTTACAATTGCCATAACTTTGCCAGTCAAAGTTCATGGTTAAAGGATAGAAATTCCCAAAACGATCACACCAGATAGCCGGGTCTGAATACTGAATATAAACTCCGCCTTTTAGAAGACTATCAACCCAGGTATATCCACCATCCGTGGATACTCCGAGTGCGACCTTGCGATATCCTAAACGGAAATCTCGCCAAACAGCCATAACGATATTCGAATCGGTTGGAGAGACCCAGATCATCTCCTCGTTTTGCAACTCCCCGGTATTGTCAGTGTTAAGTTTGATGTCGGATACATCCGCTATTATATCTGATAAGAAGAAAAGATTAAAAAATGAAATTACAAATAAAACAAAAAGTAATACCCTCTTAAATAGTTTGAAATAGGGCATAGCTTCTCCTTTTTTAGTTTAAGTTTTTAAATTCTCAACAGCATAAATATAATTTTATTTGTAAAATTCGCAAGCTTAATTTCATACTTTTTCCTGCAATTACTCATGATTGATTTCCTTATGACTTCAGGGTTTATGGCAGTTAACCGCCTACTTACTTTAGGTTATTATTAAAGGTCATTTTTAAGAAGTTGGAAAAATTAAGTTCAGACAGATAGATATTACCTTAACCAATTCAACATATAAACTTACATCAGGAACAAAAAGAAAAGCCTTGAAACTGTTCAAATATTGAGCAGTTTTTTGATATCTTATAGAAGCTAACCGCTTACTAACTCTCAAGTTAATCTTAGGCACATTATTTGCCATATCACCTAGAGATGAAGTCTGATATTTTAATGATGAGGTTCAACAAGAATAATTACTAAAAATGAATAAAATATCGAACCTAAGAATAACACCATCTTTTATTGCCCTGTGCCAGGGTTTTATGGACATATTCTTACCTGAGAATCCCACGGCCTAAAGAAACCAGTAATCATTTAGAATAGTGATAGACAAGTTAAAGCTAACCTTATGAAGGGAGGCTAAAGATGAAATGTATTATAAGCTTTTTGTTGACTTTTATTTTATTGAGTGCAGTTGTCAGTGCTGAAGTTCAGGTTCCTCTTGTATTTCAGACCTGCTCTACTTCTTTACCCGGGGATACTCTCTATTCTATCCAGATCCAGACTTCAACTGATAGTCTGTTCATTGGAAATTTAACCCAGTCAGGCTGGCTAAGTTGTCAGCCTAACAGTCAATTTACCTATTATGCCAGCTTCCCGGACACACTTCCCAGTGCAACTTACTTCTGGAGAGGAAGACACAGGCGGATTTCATCTGTTCCCGACACATTGATTTCCGACTGGTCAAATACTTTTCATTTCACCTTAAATCTCCAGCCATCCTTAATCGTCTTCCTTTCCCCATCTTCTCTATCTTCCAATCGGGGTGATATTGATACTCTCTGGATTTCCTTAAATGAAACTGTAAACAGACTGGAAGCTTCTTTTTTCAATGTCCGCTATGACCATAATTTTATTACGGTCAGTAGTGTGATTAAAGGATCTGCTTTATCCCCTCCGGATAACTCGTTTTTATCTTATGATGTTTATACTGACTCAGTGGTGATGAGCTTGGCAATCTTAGATGGAAGTTTTACTGGAACTGGACAATTATTGGGATTAGTCTTTACCTCCACTCAGGCTGGATCAACCAGTTTAAGTTTTAACAATTCCGTTTTGCGAGATTCTGCTAACCAAAACATACTCCACTCTACTTCCGGGGCTACACTCCAGATTCAAATCGCGGATACCACCCGCCCTGCAGTTGTGGTCAATTCACCCTTATCCGGCGACACCATTAATTATCTCCCGACCCTGTCCGTGCGGTTCAGAGATAACTCAGGTATTAATAGAGGATATTATCGCCTGGATAATTGTTCGGGAACATGGAATGAGTTATGGGCTTATAATTCTGCTTCTTCAGACACTACAATTAACTGGAGAGTCCCTCAAATATCCGAGGGAATACATAATATATTCTTCAGAGTTACAGACGATTGGGGGAATGTTAATATTGATACCTGTTCGTATTCCTGGAGTTTTACCTATGATACAACTCCACCTAATCCCCCAGCCAATTTCGTTGCCAGACCTGGAAATAGAAAATGCAGATTGAGCTGGACCAATCCCGGTGGTAGCTTTAAAGGAGTGGAAATCCGAAGAACTCCCTGGGCTAACAATGCTTACCCTGAATATGACGATTCCTACCCTGTTCCTTCAGGATATCCGGCAAACCAGACTTCAGGGCAGTTAGTTTATAAGGGATATGGAACCAGTTATCAGGATTCTAATGATGTGGCTGCCTTCCCGCGAAATGCCTACTTTTATAGCATATTTGCCTACGATCGTGCGGGAAATTATTCTAAACTTGCAATTGGTGATACTGCACGAGCCACTAATTACTGGTTAGGCGATGTGGATAGTGATGGTAGAGTCTATTTTAACGACTTATCGATATTTGCCGGAACTTACGATACCGAAGAGGGAGAGGTTGGATATCTGCCGGTTTTTGATATTGGCCCCACCTATAGCCAGAGTGCAGAAGATATCCCGCTTACTGACAATAAAATAGATTTTGAGGATTTAGTAATCTTTGCAATGAATTATATGGTAGTGGGTAATTTAAGAACTGTGTCTGGGTCTTCGGGTAAGGCGATTTCAGGTGATTTGGGCCTATCACTGACCAAATCAACGGACAACTGGATCTTAGGTAATGAGTTTGATGTTAAAGTGTCGCTGGTTAATAATCCTGATACAGTAAAAAGTATTCACTTCATACTTCCTTATGATTCCCTGCAGCTTAAGGTCGTAGATGTGAAGAGAAGTTATCAATTAATCGACAGCGCTCAGACTGTTTTCTTCTATGGAAAAGATATGGAATATGAAGTGGATGTCAGTCTGGCAATCCTTGGAGCCAATACTTCTATTGTCGGCTCCGGAGAGATAGCTATTATAACCTTTGAGATTCTGGAGCAAGAGGAGCCTGTTTTAGCTTTTAGTCTGGTGGATTTGCGGGATAATCGAGGATTTCCTTTAGAAATAGAAGAAGAGGAAGATCCAGAACACCACACCACACCTGAGATTCCTAAGGATTATGGCTTAAATCAGAACTATCCTAATCCATTTAATGCTTCAACCCAGATAAATTATCAGCTAATTCAACCCGGCGAGGTTTCTCTCAAAATATATAATATCAAGGGAGAATTAGTCTGTGACTTAGTAGATGGGTATTACCCGGTTGGATATCATAGAGTTGTCTGGGATGGAAAAAACAGGGAAGGGATCATGGTCTCCAGCGGAATCTATTTCTATCAGATCATTTCAGAGGATTTTGCTGAAACAAGGAAGATGATGTTGATAAAATAATTCAGCTTCAAAGCGTAGGTCAGGAGCCATGTGCTCCTGACCTGCTGGTCTGAGAATCACTCTGATTTGAAGTATTCTGAATTGATGTGGCACGATCAAATCGGATAGAGGATTTGACATAAGCTCCGAAAAAGAAAAGTGTTGGGATGCCCATCAGAGCATCAACTGCTATGAGAATTCTACTTCCCGTAGAGATATCATTAATAGCTTTCCCAACAAAAAAAGATAGGAGCAAAGCGCCCAGTAGTGCAAAATAAATCCATTTAACGACACCCAATACCCAACCACGATTATGCCAGTAGAAGTTCCCCTCTCTGGAGAAAGCCACTTCTGTATCCAGAAGGTTCAAGTACTTTCTGATCTCGGTTTCCAGTAAGCCAAGATAGCGATAGTTTCGCAGAACACTGACTGCTCGATGATACAAATTCATCATAAGATAGAAAATGACAAAAAGTAAGACGCTTTGTAATATGCCGAAAGGAAAGCTCTTCCGGAGTGTCTCTACCCTGTTGGGATCTGTTATGTTTAGAGCTTTGGCTACAAGATCGACAAGCAGAGAATTCGCTTCAAATATTCGAAAAGTTAAGAGAGTTGCAGCACCTATTACTCCGATTAATATGAGAAAAGTTCTGTTCCTTTGCTCCCATAATTCATAGGTTAGCTCAAATGTCTTCTGGTAGTGGTCCACCAGCAGTTTGGCTTTTTCATCCATTTGATTCTCCTTTGAGTATCATGTATCTTAAAAAGTTCGACAAACTCCCTTTTACTTTCCCTTAAGCCCCTCCAGTAACTTACGAGTCTCTTTAACACCAGGATGTTTGATGCGCTCTCGAATCTTAAGGGCTGATTCTAATCTCTGCCGTGCTAATTCCAGCTCACTCAAGCCCTGGTGGCAGATACCGCATAAGTAAAGAGCATCAGCTTCGCCCCAGGCATAACGACAGTCAGGATGTTGAGAACGGTCAAGCGCTTCGCGGGCATAGCCCAGGGCAGGACGATATTCAGGAATAGCTATTTGTATTTTTGCCAACAACAGGAGCAAGTCGATGGTGAACTTGCCATAACCACAACCCTTCGCTAAGTTGAGTCCGGTGGTTGCTTCTGCAAGAGCGCCAGGTAAATCGCCAGCATATCGTGCGATTTCAACTGCTAAAATATGTGCCCGTATTATACACTCCATATGACCTGACCATACTGTCCAGTCACGCACTGTTTTAAGATGTCCGCGTGCTTCATCGAGTGAATCCGGAAGGCAAATAAGACCCAGCAAAGCATGACATAGCGCTTCGGTTCTGGGCCATTCGTATCGCTCACATTCAGAAAGGTCTGAAACTATGCATTCATATGCAGACTTGACTTCACCAAGAGCCAGGAGGTGGTCTGTTTCATATATCCCTAAAAGGGAACTATAGGGTACATCGTACACTTCCTTTGCTTTAGTAAACTGGAGCTGTGCTTCGGTTATTTCACCCAGAGCATGGCAGGTCCATGCTAAATAACTGTGGCTACCTTTCCTTACATATTTGTTATCAGGTTTAACAGAATCAAGGGACTCTTTTAAAAGTTTATTTGCCAAAGGGAAAGCTCCTCGGTACATCGCAACCCATGCTCTATTCTGTACTATTTGGGATAAACTTCCTCGGTCATCTGAATTCCGAAACAATTCAAACGAAACATCAAAGCAACGCTTTGCTAAAACCAAATCTCCCAATGCATGCGCAGCCAGCCCCCAGACATTAATCAGAAATGAACGAGTCCGAGTTAGAAGTTTTGGTGCGAGATGTTCTGGTTCGCCATCTTCAGTAAATCGAGATAAAATACGTATCATGCGTCCGTAATCTCCCAGAGTATGATAGAGATGGTGTGGTTCAGGAGGGGAACCTCCAAAGATATTTACATATAGATCGTATGCCTCTAGCATGCATCCTGCCAGGATGCTATGCTCAATCAGTGTTTCATAACGGTCTAATATCTCTGATTCCCGTGGCTTTTTATCCGGCTTTGTGTCAAGTCCAACAGATAAGCGTGTTCGCACCACCTCATGAATCTGTTCAGGAGGAACCCCAAGGAGGTTACGGAAGTATTCTCGCAGAAAAGGGTGAGCAGTATAGGTTATGTTATGCTGGTGTTCATATCTGAACACCAAACCCATTTTTTGCAGTCTTTCAGCTAACATCAGGAGTTTCGCTTGATTAGCTCCTATTAACATTCCCGCGATTTCCCCTCCTGCATCAACTATGTAAACCAACACTTCCATAGATACCCCGCGAGGGAAAACAGATAATCTAACTAACAGGTCTCGCTCTGCATCAGGAAGGTCTCGAGCATATCCTGCCAGAATTCGCTGGAGTTTGCCTGCATAGGGTTCGTCCGCACTAATCTCTTCCATTTTAAGTTCTTCAGCACCCTTTGGATTACCTCCACAGAAGTGATGAAGGTAGGATCCGAGAACAGATACTGAGAGTGCGTGGTGTCCCACTTTTTCTGCTAAAACACTCAATTCCCCTTCAGTACCGTTTACCCCCCATGCCTGCAGAACACTTACAGCAGATTGTTTGTCAAGCTCATCTAATTGATGGGTTCTATAACCTGCTCCCTCCCACTGTTCTAAATCAGTAAGCTTAAAACGGGAAGTTACCAAAGCGCGCGTGCGCCCCAGCCCGCTGGCAATAGAGCGCAACAAATTCTTGAGCTGATGGTCCTCAAGCTCCCCCCTGGCACGACCACCCTTGCCTGATGACTGAACTCGTTCCAGTCCATCTAAAACCAGTAAATGTGGCTCGCTTTTCCATAAAGTGAACGCTGCAAACGCTCCAGACGGCCTCCTGGACCTTCTCCTTCCTCTCCTGCAAAAACAATGCAAGCCTCGCGTAAGAATGCATCCGTATTTGGCTCCTCGTAAAAAGACCACACCAGAACATTTCCTCTTAAATTATCTTTTTGGATTTTGTTCAAGAATCGCTCCACAACTGCGGTTTTCCCTGCACCCCCTATAGCCCACAAAGCTCTCACCCGGTCCGGGTGAACAGGGTTCTGCCACCACTGTTCCAAGTCTGCCAAAAGATTCTGGCGTCCACGGAAGTGGGGTGCAGGCTGAAGCGGATGCACAACTCGGAATAGCCAGGTTCGTTTGGTAACCAACTTGCCCGGTTCAGAGGCTCTTGTAAGTAGCCAGTTAGAAAGACTTGTAGCCACCTTAGTTGCTAAGTCCTCAGGAGAAGTGAAAATATCCCGTGTAAGCCCAGCATCTCTTTCGAGAAATGAACGGAAGTCTTGGAGTGCTTTAACTTTTTTAATGACTTCCTCTTCCTCTGCTTTTGACTTTGCCTGCAAAAGCAGGTCTTGTTCTTTTGGATGAATCCAACCATAATTTGGGTCCACTAGAAACGCAAATACAGGCTTACCTGCTTTTAAAGCAGACTCCACTTCCAACCAGGTTATACTTTTGTGACCATCGCCACCCTCAGTTAGTCCTGGCAACCAGCCATAGCGATGGGCTACCATCACAACCATAGCATCACACGAGCTTGCCTTGTCCTGGCAGACTTCAACTGGCTCATTGGGCAGGGCACCAAAGGTCTCCATACCCACAGGTAAGTCTCCCAGACGTAGTATTGCATCGGAAACTTTTTGACGATGCTCCTTTAAGTCGATTGCTGTTGAAGATAAAAAGATACGTAAAATGGGAGTTGTAGTTTTACTCATTAGCTTTACTACCTTTAACAATGTAGTATTAGGAGCACGAGGCTCCTGACCTACTGGTCTAAAGCTACAAACTCACACCCTTAATCCTCCTCTCTTATTAAGAGAGGGGGCATAGGGGTGAGTTCAAAACCTTTAATATGTCAAAACCCTGTGCTCCTCATATTTTTATTTATCTAAAGTGAACTGCAAATGATTTTCTTGATTTCATCCATTCCAGTTGCTTTTAAGCAACTGATAAATAATGACTTTAGCAATCAGTTTAAATTTTCTTCAATCAGTTCACTAAAGTGAACTGCAAGTGATTTTCTTGATTTCATTTATTCCAGTTTGTAGGTCAGAAGCTCCGTGCTCCTGACCTACGGATATTTTTCTAAGCCTGAATTTCTCCGCCTTTCTTGGATGAGACTTTTTCTTTCAACAGTTCGCCAATACCGGCAATACTCCCGAGAATGCCTGAAGTTTCAAGAGGCAGGAAAACCTTGGTTGCCTGTCCGTCTGCAATCTTCTGAAGGGCTTCCAGATATTTTATGGCAATCAGGTCATTGGTTGGTTTGCCTTCGTGAATGGCTCTATATACGGTTTCTATCGCTTCTGCCTCTCCTTTGGCTACGGTTAATTTCTGATATTTGTCCGCATCTGCAACTTTCTTGATCGCCTCTGCCTGTCCTTCTGCCTTGAGTATGGCTGATTGCTTGTGTCCCTCAGCTTCTAAGATCATTGCCCGCCGCTCTCTTTCTGCTTTCATCTGACGATGCATTGCATCTGTAACATCTTTGGGCGGGTCAATCCTCTGCAGCTCTACCCTGGTGACCCTGGTACCCCATTTATCCGTAGCATCATCCAAGATCTGACGCAACTTAGTATTTATCAGCTCCCTTGAGGTAAGGGACTCATCCAGGGCTAACTCACCCACCAGATTTCTTAAATTGGTTTGTGCCAGTTTAGTAGCTGCGGTGTAGAAATTGGCAACGTTATAAGTAACCTTTACCGGATCAGTAACCTCATAGTAGATCACTGCATCCACTTCTACGACTACGTTGTCTTTGGTAATCACCGCCTGTGGAGCCACCTCCACCACCTGCTCCCGCATATCCACGATTATCATCCTCTCCAAGATGGGGACGATGATGGTAAGTCCGCTGCTCACAGTGCGCTGATACTTTCCTAACCGCTCTATTAACCCTCTTTCCCACGGCCTGACGATCTTAATGCCGCTGGCTGCAATTATGAATACCACAAAAGCTATGATGACTAATACCACTACCATCTTATTCTCCTCCTTTTGAAACTTTAACTACCAAATGCGTCCCTTCTACTTTGATCACTTCAACTGTTTGTCCTGGAGATATAACCTCACCTGTATCGCTGTCTGCTCGCCATTCATCTTTTCCCATCCTCACACGCCCGGTGTTTTTAAGATTATTGATCTCCTCAATCACTACCCCTTTTTTATCGATGAATCTGTCCGCCCCAACTCCGGGTGGCTGTTTTTTGGTAAATTTTTCCGCAAATCTCCTGGAAACAGCAAAAAGCACTGCTGAGACAACAATAAAGCTTAACAGCTGCCACCCCATACCAAAACCAAGAAGTGACAGAATTCCAGCTACCGCAGCTCCGATGCCAAACCACAACAGAAAAAATCCCATATGAAATATCTCAGCTACGACAAAAAATGCCGCGATAGCAATCCAGACCCACCATATTTTGATATCCATTCCTGAATCTCCTTTGCAAGATTTTCATTGGTTTACTCTTTTTCATATCTGACTTCTATCTCCTCACCCTCACCCATAGCCCCTTCAAGTAATTTTACCAGAGCCTCATTCATCCCCTTTTCCTTCAAAAAGCCAAGTGTCGGCCGGTCAACATAATAATCTGTATCTGTAAGACTTTCTTCTTCCAAATTATCAATTAGAAATCGAAATGCCTCCTCTTCGATTCTACCAAGATACTGACCGGTATTCTTGTCATACAACCTTATCATAGAATTCTCCTTTTATTACTTATTTTTCAGATAAACATACCTTTGTTTAGATTCCCTAATATTTCAAACCATCAGCTTTAGTTTCAGTTATTCTATCATTTCTTCAGCAAAAAGTCAAGTTTTAGTTAGTGGTTCTAAAAAAAATTTATGGATAATAACAAAAAACGCCTGACCAAAGGTCGGGCGTTAAACTAATTGAAATTAACATCCGGAGCACAGGGCTCCTGACCCACGGGATTACGAAGATGAGATTTTTTGTTTCAAATCATCTTGATTAATGTTATTTATTATTTCCCAGAACCAGACTTCTACCTCAGCCCGGCATTGGCGAAGCTTTTCAGAGTCAGCTATGAAATTCAGTTTATGCAGACGCTTCACCACTTCAGGTGGTAAGTCATAATAGATATAGCTGTTATGAAAATTATGATGATAAGGACAGTATTTTATCCGGAGAACCTCTACCAATGGCCTGTAAGTATAAGCCATATAATAAGTAAGGGCTTCAATCTCGTTGCCACGATTAAGTTCTTTCAGAATTAATACCTGGAACAGATCGAAATTCGTTTTCAGCATTTCCAGTCGTGCTTGAATTTTATTTAAAAAATATCCGGGATCGACTGGATCATCTTTAACCACGGCGATTTTATCGAAATAGACGACTGGCTCTCCATGGATCCGGAATTGAAGGAATTTGTCCTTACTTGATTTCTTTATCACCACGATATCCAGAAATAAAAAAGGACTGGCTTTTTTCAGACGATAAAAGACCTGAGAGTGCCCATGCCAGGTTGGTTCTGGTAGACGGAATTTCAAGTCAATTTCGGAAAGATTTAAGAAACTCTGTTCTATTGAGCTGAGACTATCTTCCACTTTCTCATCCTCGACTACAAGATATAAATCGATATCCGACCACTGGTCTATCCTGTCAAAGCTTGCAGAGCCACCCTCCCACAAAGCATAAACATAATTCAAGGGTTTTAAAGCAGTGACAAGAGTGGCAATAATCTCCTCACGGGTGATATTATCTCTTCCCATTCTAAAACTCCTTCGGTTTCAATCCTTGATCTCTCTCAAAATATGGTATCAGGAGCACAGGGCTCTTGACCTGCAGGTCTGACTTTAAAAATCAATTTACATTTTTTCCAATCAGTTCACTAAAGCTACAAACTCACACCCTTAATCCTCCTCTCT
>Ga0315291_10000666_pt1 | contig 45771 bp, 44 predicted proteins | sample YL17G12_20_MG_FD_203070 | JGI IMG/M metagenome (GOLD analysis project Ga0315291, IMG submission 203070) | Sediment microbial communities from Yellowstone Lake, YNP, Wyoming, USA - YL17G12_20 | ecosystem: Environmental > Aquatic > Freshwater > Lake > Sediment | place: USA: Wyoming | collected...
ACGGTACCGCATCCGGTTTTAAAAATGATTCCGGCAGCGCCGCTTCGCTTAACGGCACTCTAATCACCAGCGTTCCTACCGTTCCTATTAAGGTTGCTGCGGGCGGCAGGATGAATTTTGCCGCAATAGATGCGCCGGCATCGGGCCAATTGAACGGAACGATTACGATAACATTCACGACGTCAACAGGCTATTCAAAGACTGCTGTTATTCGTGCTTCCGGGCGCCTTGGCGCTGCGGGCGCCGCTGGCGGCGGTGCGCCCTGCGGCAATAACAATATTGAGGGCACAGAGGTTTGCGACGGCACTGCTCTTGGCGGAAGAACCTGCATTACCCTGGGATTCAGCGGCGGGACTCCCTCGTGCAGTGCCGACTGTGCCTCGTTCAATACGAGCCTCTGTTACTTGTGCGGAAACGGCACCTGTGAAAGCAGCAAGGGCGAGAACTACTCTAACTGCCTTTCAGATTGCCGTTGCGGCAATTCCATTTGTGATGTGTCTTATGGGGAGACTTATACTAACTGTTTTTCGGATTGCCATTGCGGCAACCACATTTGTGATGTGTCTTATGGGGAGACTTATGCTAGTTGCTCTGTGGATTGCCATTGCGGCAATTCCATTTGTGAGGTGTCTTATGGGGAGACTTATGCTAACTGCCTTTCGGATTGCCATTGCGGCAACTCCATCTGTGATGGGCATTATGGGGAGACTTATGCTAGTTGCTCTGTGGATTGCCATTGCGGCAATTCCATGTGTGAGGTGTCTTATGGGGAGACTTATGCTAGTTGCTCTGTGGATTGTCATTGCGGCAATTCCATTTGTGAGGTGTCTTATGGGGAGACTTATGCTAACTGCCTTTCGGATTGCCATTGCGGCAACCACATGTGTGATGTGTCTTATGGGGAGACTTATGCTAGTTGCTCTGTGGATTGCCATTGCGGCAACCACATGTGTGAGGCGTCTTATGGGGAGACTTATGCTAGTTGCTCTGTGGATTGCCATTGCGGCAATTCCATTTGTGAGGAGTTTTATGGGGAGACTTATGCTAACTGCCCTGTGGACTGCTTTATCGACTAAAGCATTCGGGCAGCTGCGGCGACTGCTTCTGCGGCGATTCCATCTGCGACAACTATGAAGAGTTCTATGGCTGCGTTGATGACTGCTGACATGTAGTTCGGCAGCGGGCAGAAACTTTTTCTTTCGCGCGGAACGATGTTGGAGGCATCCTTTTTTTTTGGGCGCCGGCCACTGATTTATTAACGCGGCTGAAAAGGCGGCTGTACAATGCTGTTAGCCCGCAAGCGCAACTGTTTTTATCTGCTTTTGGTCTCTTTTAGTTCACTGAGTGGTTTTTGTGGGGCAATCTCTTTCGGTGGTAGTGCCTGCTTTCAATGAGCAGCGTAGAATCGCAAATCTTCTTTCGGGCCTTGTCCGCTTCAAGGAAAAAAATAGCTTGCTAAAAGAGATAATCGTGGTCGACGACGGCAGCACGGACGGAACCGCCTGTGCCACGCGGAAGTTCGGGAAAAAAACAGCCCTAATAACTCACGCCAGGAACATGGGGAAGGGCGCTGCAGTAAAAACGGGCGTTGCCGCCGCAAAGAGCGATTTTGTTTTGTTCATGGATGCCGACGGCTCTGCGCCCGTTTCGCAAATCCCAAAAATTGTTTCAGCGCTGCAGGATTCGGATTTGGCGCTTGGCTCGCGCAACATCGCAGGCTCCCGGATTACACGGGGGAAGCCTTTGCTGAGGGATGCTATCAGCAGGTTCGCGAATTTTTACATCAATGCCCTTTTCGGCTTAGGCTGCAGCGATGCCTTCTGTGGGTTCAAGGGCATGCGCAGGGGCCTCGCCGAGCAGATAATTCCCGCGCTTGTTTCAAAAGGCTGGATTTTTGATGTGGAACTTATTGCAAGGGCAAAAGCGCGCGGAGCGCGAATCGCCGAGGTTCCGGTTGAATGGGGATATGTCGGCGGCAGCAAACTGAAGCCAAAAAAACTGTTTTCCGCTTTTTTCGAACTGATTGCGCTAAGGCAGAAGCTTCTCCGGGAGAGTGTGCTGAAATGAAAGGCAGGCGCGGCAGCAGTGGCTTTTGGGTTCAGGCTAAAAAAGGAAAAAAAATCGCTTTCTTCAAAAGGCGCGAAGTGCTGTTCGCGCTGCTCGCATTTTTCCTCGCTCTGCTTGCATACGGCAGGTTTTTCGGAATCCAGCTCATGGAATTCGACGCCGTAAGCAAAATTGTTTCCCACAGTGGCGCGGGCGCCGGAGAGTTTTTCAAAATCCTCACACAGCCCGAAGAGCACTATCTTTTCTTCAGCAGGAACTACAGGCCGTTCGAAACATTCCTGTTCTGGGCGATTTTCCTTTTCAATGGCATGAATTTCACGGCGTTCCACGCGCTCAGCTTTGTGCTGCACGCGGCAAACGCCGCGCTTGTTTTCTTTTTGGCGAGAAAACTGCTCAATGACAAAAGCGGCTTCTTCGCTTTAATTGCAGCCGCATTGTTCGCGCTGCAGCCGGTCACAATGAACAGCGTCCTTTTTGTTTCAAGGCTGCACGAGCCGCTTGTGTGCTTCGCGTTTTTGGCTTCCCTTCTTTGCCTTATTCGCTTCCTTGAGGAAAAAAAGATGCTGTTTTTGGCGCTCGCATGGCTGTTCTGCGCAATCGGGGTTTTTTCCAAAGAAACAGGCGTGCTGATTCCAGCCGTTCTGCTGCTTTACTGCATTGTTTTTTCGCAGGAGAAAAAAATTGCGGGCAGGATTTTGCGCTCCATAAAGCTCAGCCTGCCGTTCTTCGCTGTTGCAGGGGCGTATCTTGCGGCAATGTTCCTGGTGCTTGGGCGGATTGGCGGATATACATTCGCGCCGAATCCCTACAGGTCGCAGCTTTTAGCCTTCTTTTTGGGCTATTTGTTTTACCCGATTGATTTCCTGGGGAACAATTTTTTCCAGGGCGCAAAGCAATTCTTGAGAACGCCCCAGGCGGACGCGATTGCACTAATACTGGCGGCGTCAGGGGCAATACTTTTGCTCTGGTTCTTTTCCGTGAAGAAAAAGAACCTGCAGGCGTTTTTCCTTTTGGCGTGGTTTTTCGGCTTCATGCTCGCGTTTTTTGCATTCGGCTTCATATATTCCTGGTACGCCTATGTCCCCCTGGTTCCATTCGCAATACTGCTAAGCATGATGCTTAAGGGCGGCTGGGAAAAAGCAAAAAAAAGCAAGGCAAGCGCCGCAGCCGCGGCAGCCGCAGGAGTCCTTTTCATATCGCTTTTTGCGGTTTCACCGCTTTTCATAGGCTACAGGCAGCCGGCGGTAGCGAGCGAAATAACGCAGGGCGCATTCGAAAAATTGCTCTACTCGGCCGAAGCGCTTCCCGCGGAAAGCAGGCTGTATCTCCTGAACCTTCCGAGGCAGCTTATGTTCAGCGAAAACGGCTACTGGTACGGGTCATTCCTTCTTCACGGCGGCAGCGTGCAGGCAATGCTTGACCTCAGGATGCCCGAAAAAAAATTTTCTGTGGTTGAACTGACGGACCTTGTTGTTTTAAGCCCAAAACTCGAAAGCGCCAGGCTTTCCTTTGCCCCGAAAGGCGACTGCAATTTCCTGCTTGAGAACAGGTCGCCGGGCATTGCGAGCATGACCGTCGCATACAAGCTGCGGCCGAACAGCGGAATTTCGCTGTTGCGCAGAACATCAAAAACAAGCCAGTCGATAGAACTGCGGATGCGGGAAAAGGAGTGCGGGAATGCGGTTTTCCTGTTTTTTGACGGCAAAACAATGCGCGCGCTGCGCGCCGGCGACGCCAACAGGCTTGTGCCGGCATAAAGTTTTTTCAGATTTTCTGCTTTATTGTCCGGGTTTTTGCTGTTTCATGCTCCCTGAGGAAATGCCCCATGCCGTGCCATGAGAGCAGGTTGTTCTTCGTGCCAAGGTGCATTATTTCGCTGTGCGCGTTCGCCGTTGCGTTGTCCATAGCCTTCTCCACAGGCAGCCCCATTATGACCGACGCTACGAAAGCGCAGTGGAAAGCGTCCCCAGCGCCCGTGGTGTCCGCAATCTTGACATTGAATGCCGGCTTGAAGTAATAATGCGCGCCGTCGAAAGCGTGCGCGCCGTTCTTCCCGTCGGTAACAACCGCAAGCGGCACTGTTTCCTGCAGTGCGCCCAGCTGCTTCTTTATTTCCTTCTCGCCGGTCAGGAAAGCCGCCTCGCCCCTGTTGAGCAGCAGCACGTCAACCTTTTCGAACATCGGCCGGAGCGCATGCAGGCCCATTTTTATTTCGCTCATTCCCGGATTGAAAGAAACCCCGATTCCTTTTGATTCGGCAAAAGCAAGTATCTTTCCGAGCAATTCCGGGTGCGAATGGAAACTGCTCACATGCATCCATTTCGTCTGCCCAAGAAGCCCCCAGCGCAGCTTCCTTTCACCGCCAAGATGCGTTGTCGCGCCGCCGTAAGTGAGGATAATCCTGTCGCCGCCGAAGCCCGTCAGTATCGCGCTGTATGCCGTATTGAAGCCGTCCAGCTGTGCAACAAGCTTTGTGCTGATTTTTTCCTTGCGCAATTCATTCAGGACAATTTTTCCAGCGGGGTCGTTTCCGACAGCTGCCAGAACCGCGCTGTGCAATCCCAACCGCCTGAACCCGACCGCGGTGTTTGTCGCGCCGCCGCCCGTGCCGTAGAAAATGCTGTCAACCTCCTGTTTCGCGCCTACGGGCAAAAGGAGATTGCCGTTCCGCACCTTTCCCTTCAGGTGGATGAAAACATCTATGGTCGCGTTTCCGACGCAGACAACGTCAAACATTCGCAATCAAACCTAATAGCCCTTCCCTGTTTTTATTCCTTTCCAAAACAGGGTTTTTTTTACTGGCGCCGGAAAGATTCTGCGCAGCGGAAGCCGGCAGCCAGCAAGTGTTAAATACCACTTTTGCCCATGGTGTATTCATGCCCCCAAAAAAGCCGCTGGAGAGCCGTGCGCGCGCCCAAGCCGGCTTGGAGTACCTGATGACTTATGGTTGGGCGTTTTTGCTTGTGGTTACCATAATCGGGGTGCTTATTTTTGTCGTGTCGCCTTCTTCCGCTAGCGTGAATTTTAATTCCGACAACAGGCAGATTATGGTCAGGGGCGGCAATGTTGTTTCCACTGGCGGTGCCGACAGCGTTTCCCTTTCATTGCAGAATGCGACCGGCGGGGCTATTACCATAACCGGCATTTCTCTTGACGGCGCTGCGTCCGGTTTTAACTTTACTGGAACGCCGTGCAGTTTTTTTCTGCTGCACCTCGCCTTTTGCGGCGGCATTTCCCTCTCGGGCTCCCTGTGCAACATTTAAATTTCCAAACGCCTTATTAATAGCCGAAGGCTTTCCGAATGCACGAGCTGCGAAAGGACTACATTTTTGACCGGTGGGTTATTGTCAACACCGAGAGGGCGAAGCGGCCGCAGGATTTCATGCGCCAGCACCCGAAGATAAGCGAGGGGAACGCCTGCCCCTTCTGCCCCGGCAGCGAGCACATTACTCCGCCCGAGATAACGCGCGTTGAAGAAAAAGGCAGGTGGGTCCTGCGCTGCTTTCCGAACAGGTTTCCCGCTGTTTCGCTGGAAGAAAATCCCGCGCTAAAAACAAGCAAGGACGGCTTCTTCACAAGCTGCGGTGCTTTCGGAAAGCACGAGGTAATAGTGGAAACTCCCGTGCACGGCGAGCAGTTCAGCGACCTTGGCGTTGAAAGGATTGCGCAATGGCTCAGGCTGGTTGCGGGGCGCGTTGCGGAGCTGCGCAAAATGAAGGGAATCGGCTATGCCGCTGTCTTCAAGAACCACGGGCTTGAGGCAGGCACTTCCCTGAGCCACGAGCACACCCAGATAATCGCGTACAACAAGGTGCCGGGCAATGTCGCGAGGGAGTGCGAGGCAATCGCGAAATACCGCAGGAAGCGCGGAAAGTGCCCTTACTGCGAGATTGTTTCCCTGGAACGGAAGGGCCCGCGCCTGATTGCGGAGAACAGCGGCTTTGTAGCCTTCACGCCGTATGCCTCTATTTTTGAGTTCGAGGCGGGAATTTTCAGCAAAAGGCACATCAACGGCTTTTCCGAAATAAAGGAAAAGGAATTCCCTGAGCTTGCGGGGCTGTTGAAAATGCTTTTGTCGAGGCTTGGGGAGCTTGACGCGCCCTACAACGTTTACTTCCACGAGGCGCCGAGGGGCTGCGTGCAGCACTTCCACGTGAAGATTGTGCCGCGCTTCATCACGTGGGGCGGCTTCGAGCACTGCACTGGCTGCGTCATCAACACCGTGAGCCCCGAGCAGGCAGCGGAATTCTACAGGGGAAAATAATTGTAAGCCGCGGATTTTTTTTCATTTAAGCAGTTCCAGGATTTTTCCGTGCAATATGCGGTTGCCCGCAACGCATGATTTTGATTCGGCGCTGAATCGCTTTCCCCAAAGGTCTGTCGCTTTTCCGCCGGCTTCGCGCACAATGATTGCGCCCGCGGCAAGGTCGACCGCCTTCGCTATTTTCGGTTGCACGAATGCGTCATAGCCGCCCTGCGCTGCATAGCACAGCCCGAGCGACCCGACGCCGAAGTTCCTCGCCCTGTAAACAGCGGCTGTTATTTTACTGCACGCCAGATCGCACACATTGCGCGAATCAAGGTAGACAAAGGCGTCCCGGAGCTCTTTTGTTTCCGAAACAGCTATTTTTTTCCCGTTCAGGAAAGCCCCCTTCCCCTTTTCCGCGCAGTACATCCTCTTCGTTGAAGGGTCAAAAACAGCGCCCGCTATTATGTCGCTGCCTTCCGCGAGCGCCACTGAAACGCTGAAGAGCGGGATGTTGCGCTGGTACTGCTTTGTGCCGTCAAGCGGGTCGATGTACCACGTGAAATCCGATTTTTTGCGCAGGTCTCCGGCCTCCTCGGAAACAATGCTGTGCCCGGGGAACCGCGCCCGGATTATTTCGATTATCGCTTTTTCGGATTTAATGTCTGAGCCAGTGCAGAAATCCTGCCTGTCTTTTTGCAGGACAACCCTGTGCTTCCCGATGTTCCCGAGGAGTATTTTTCCCGCGGCTTCCGCGGCCTTTACCGCAACTTTCAATTCCCCTGATTCCTTCATTTTTGCGCAACTTCCTTTTTGCTTTGCAGAAGCGTTATTTCAAAGAGCCAAGGTTAACGCACAGCGCGTCTTTCCATATCATTTCGGGGTAGCTTTCAAGCATTTTTCTGACGTACTCTTTCCTTTTGCCGTATGTTTTCCGGTCCATTGCCTCGAATTTGACTGTGATGTACGGCCCGTTTTGGGAGCGCCTGAATATTACCATGCCGTCGTCAAAGTCCGCCCTCGCGCCGTCATCGCCGGGTATTACGCTGTCATCAGTGATTTTTGCTTTTGGGAAGTCTTTCCTGAGTTTCACGGATATCTCCCTGATTACCCTGGCTTTCTTTCCGTCCGGGCAGCCGATTTTTATTTCGGGCGAAGAGATGTACCGCGGAAAGCTGCTGTATAACTGGCTCAGGGAAACATTTTTGTCGGACAGGTATTCCATCAGCCTTAAGGCGGCGTAAGAGCCGTCGTCATGGCCGTAGGCGTTGTCGTTGAAAAAGAAATGCCCCGACAGCTCGCCGCCAAATGCCGCGTTTTCCTCGGCAATCTTGGATTTGATGAAAGCGTGCCCGGTAAGCCACATGATGGGTATGCCGCTGTTTTTTTCGACAACCTTTTTTACAACCTGCGAGCAAAGCGTGTTGTACACAATCTTTGATTTCGGGAACCGCTCAAGAATCTCCTGCGCAAAAATAGCGACCAGCACGTCGTTCCACAAAATCCTGCCTTTTTCGTCCACAATGCCGATCCTGTCGCCGTCGCCGTCAAAAGCGAGCCCGAAATCCGCCTTTTCTTTTATGACAATCGCCGCAAGCTCCTTCATAAAGCGTTCGTCTGTCGGGTCGGGCGTTCCCGCGGGAAAGCCGCCGTCGACGCTTTCCCTTTTGCAGATTACCTCGCAGCCCGCCCTTTTGAACAGCTCCGGCACGAACATGCCCGGGGTGCCGTGCCTGAAATCAACGACAACCCTGAACTTTTTCTTCAGCGCAACCCTTTTCAGCACGTCGTTGATGTAATCCTCCTTGATGTCTTTCCTTGCAACAGTGCCTTTTTCATCGGATTTGAAATAGCTCTCTTCCTCGATGGTTTTCCTTATCTCCTGCAGCTCCGCTGTCTCCGTTGTCTTGGAAAACCCGATGCAGAGCTTGAACCCGTTGAAATTGCGCGGGTTGTGCGAGGCGGTAATCATGGCGCCCCCGTTGGTCTGGAACCTGTACTGCCCGTAGTAAACCATCTGGGTCATGACCATCCCCAAATCTATGAGGTCAATCCCTGTTTCAACAATGCCTTTGGTGAATGCCGCCTGGAATTTTTCCCCGCTCAAGCGGCAGTCCCTGCCGATTACGGCCTGCCGTATTTTCCTTTTGCGCAGAAAAGTTCCGAAAGCCTTTCCTATGGCTTCAACCTGCTTTTCATCCAGCTGCTCCGGAACAATGCCGCGAATGTCATAGTTCCTGAAAATAAACGGGTCAATCTTCAAGAAAACACCATCCCAAAAAAGCGCCTCTTGAGAATTATGCGATTATGGGGTTAAAATAGTTATTGTCGCGCGCGCCGGAATTGCTGCGCGGGAAGAAACAGGAATCGTTAAAAACCGTTGCGGCTTATGTTAAATACGGGATTTTTTAGGTTTTTTTCGCTGAAATTTTGGGGGGATTTGCTTGGTGAAAGTCGCCATTAACGGTTTCGGGAGAATTGGACGGACGGCATTCAGGGCAATGCTTGAAAACAAGCGCATTGATGTTGTCGGGATAAACGACCTGACTGACACAGCTGCGCTTGCAAAGCTTTTGAAGTTTGACAGCGTTTACGGGCGGTTTCCCGGCACTGTTGAGGCAGACGCAACAAGCCTTACTGTAGACGGGAAGAAAATACGGGTTACTGCGGAAAAGGACCCTGCCAAGCTTCCCTGGAAAGAGCTCGGCGCGGAGATTGCCCTCGAGAGCACCGGTGTCTTCAGGGCAACAGAGGACGCGGGAAAGCATCTCGCTGCGGGCGCGAAAAAAGTCATTATCAGCGCTCCGCCGAAAGACGAGGGCGGAATGCAGTTCATACTGAACGTGAACACCGAGAAATACGACCCGAAAAAGGACCATGTTTTGAGCATGGCGTCGTGCACGACAAACTGCCTCGCGCCGATTGCGAAAGTGCTTCACGACAGCCTTGGCATAGAACAGGGCTATATGACAACAATCCACGCTTACACTGCGGACCAGGCGCTGGTTGACGGCCCGCACAAGGACCCGAGGAGGGCTAGGGCTGCTGCGATAAACATTGTCCCGACAAGCACTGGCGCCGCAAAGGCGATAACAGCGATTATCCCCGAGCTGAAGGGAAAGCTCGACGGAATCGCCATGAGGGTCCCTGTGCCGACAGGCAGCATGACTGATTTCACTTGCACTGTTAAGAAGGAAACAACCGCCGAGGAAGTCAATGCGATGTTCAAGAAGGCCGCGCAGGGAAAGCTGGCAAGGAATTTGGAGTACAGCACCGACGACCTTGTCAGCACGGACATAGTGCAGAACCCGCACGGCTGCATCTTTGACAGCAAGCTGACAAAGGCGAACGGCAGGATGGTCAAGGTTTTCGGATGGTACGACAACGAGTGGGGCTATAGCTCCCTTCTGGCGGACTTCATTGACTTCATCGCGAAGAAAGGGCTTTGAACGGGTGATGCATCGGGAAGCATAATAAAGGGGCAGGTTGTTTTTTTGTTCAATGCCCTTTGGAAGGGCTGTAAAAAAAGCCCTTTTTTTTATTTTTAAGATTTTCTTAATGGAAGGAAGGTTTAGGATTTTTTTTGTGTGGAGGGTCGAAAAATGGCTGAATACAAATTCATTGGCAATGAGAATGTTTCCGGAAAGACGATTATTGTGAGGGCTGACCTGAACAGCAATGTCGAGAACGGCGAATTGTTCGCGGGCGCGCGGATAACAGAGCACGCGAAAACATTCAAGCATCTGAGCGGGAAGGGCGCAAAGGTTGTTGTTCTCGCGCACCAGGGCAGGAAGGGCGGCGACGATTTCGCAACGCTCGAGCAGCACGCTGCCGCGCTCACGGAGGAGATAGGGAAGGAAGTAAAGCTTGTCAAGTGGGAGAGCGACTATGTTTCCGCGATAAAGGCGATGCAGGCCGGCGACATAATATTAATGGACAACGTGAGGCAGTTCGACGACGAGGAAAAGGACTTTTCCCCCGAAGATGCCGCGAAGCTTGAGCGCATCGCGAAAATAGCGCCTGCCGCCGACATGTTCGTGCAGGACGCGCTCAGCGTCTGCCACAGGAGCCAGCCGAGCGTCGTGGGCTTCACGGCGGTTCTGCCGAGCTTTGTGGGCCCGGTTCTTGAGAAAGAGGTCAACGCGCTCAAGCATTACGACAAGGGCGAAAAGCCGTGCCTGTTTATTTTGGGCGGCGCAAAGGTGGAGGACAGCATAAAGCTGATGAAAATAATCCTTGAGAGCGGGAAAGCCGACATGGTCTGCGTTGGCGGCCTGTTCGGGGAGCTTTTCCTTAAGGCAACGGGAAAGAAGCTCGGGGAAAAGGACCGCTTTTTCGAGGAAAATGGGCTCACGCCCCTGCTGGAGCCCGCGAAGCAGCTTTTGGATTCTTTCGGGGAAAAAATAACGCTGCCTGTTGATGTCGCAGTAATAGACGATGACGACGAGAGGAAGGAGCTCGGCGTCGACGAGCTGCCGACCGACTTCACAATCTGCGATGTCGGCATGGAAACAATCGCCTTGTTCAAGCAGAAGATGAAAAAGGCAAAGTTCATTGTCTTCAACGGCCCCCTCGGGATGTTCGAGAAATACGGTTTCGAGCTCGGCACAAAAAAGGTTTTCGATGCAATGAGCAAGGGAAAGGCATTCTCGCTTCTTGGCGGCGGAGACACGGAAACCGCAATACAGCAGCTTGAGTTTGCCCTGTCGGATTTCTCGCATGTTTCGCTTGCGGGAAAGGCGCTGCTGGCATACCTGAGCGGAAAGGAGCTGCCCGGCCTCAAGGTTTTGCTGAAGTGAAAAGAAACCTTTGAATGTGTGAAAGTTGCATGAATTATTCGATAAAAAAAAGCGACCTGCCGGCATTCATGCAGTCGCTGGCGAAAAAATCAGAGGTGTGGGTGCCTTCCGAGGGCAGCAGCGGCGCAACTCTTTTCGCGCCGCTTGGCGACAGCGGGCTTTATCTTGCGGGGCGCACGGATTTTTCGCCAAAGTTTTTGTTCAGGCCCCCCAAGGAAAAAATGTTTGTCTTTAGGAAAAATGGTTCTTCCTATGAAATCCACCATAAGTTCGACCCAACGAAGAGAGTCGTGTTCGGGATAAGGCCCTGCGATACGCACGCCCTCCATGTGCTTGACGAGCTGTTCATCCGCTACTACGGCGACGACCAGTTCTACACAAAGCGCAGAAGGAACACCGTGCTTATCGCGCTGCAGTGCAAGGAAGCCTGCGAGAACGGCTTCTGCACAAGCATGGGCACATCAAAGCCGATTGACCACGACATCCTTTTCACGGAAAGGGGAAGCGACTTCTTTGTCACTGCCGCAAGCGAGAAAGGCAAAAAGCTGCTGAACAGGAAATTCTTCAAGCCCGTAAAGGACGCTGCGCCAACAGCCGAAATTGGCTGCAAAAAGCAGCTCGAAACCAAGAGCCTCGGGCCGAACCTTTACGCCAACTTCAACCACGCTATTTGGAAGCAGGAGGGGGAGCGCTGCCTGAGCTGCACATCCTGCACGCAGGTCTGCCCGACATGCTACTGCTATTACACGGACGACGGCTTTGTTTTCGGCTCCGACAAGGACAGCGAAAGATACAGGTTCATTGACAGCTGCCAGCTGCAGCGCTTTACAAAGGTTGCGGGCGGCCATGTTTTCAGGAAAAGCCGGGGAGCGCGCCTTAGGCAGTTTGTGCTGCACAAGCTGCACTATTACCAGGACCAGCACGGCCTGCAATTATGCGTCGGCTGCGGCAGGTGCATAACAGCATGCCCTGCCAAGATTGACATCACAAAAATCGCCAACGAAATACAGAGGGAAGCGCTTGGGGGAAAAAAATGACAAAATTTGTTACCCCGGAAATGCCGGAGATTGCGGAAATAATTGATATAACCGTGGAAAGGCCCGACACCAAGACATTTACAGTAAGATATCTTGACCCTAAACTGCAGAAAAAATTCAGTTTCATGCCGGGCAAGTTCATGATGGTAAGCGTTTTCGGCCACGGGGAAATCCCGATAAGCATCACCTCTTCCCCGTACAAAACAGAGACAATCCGCTTTACTGTCGTTAATGTGGGCAATGTCACAAATGCCATGCACAATCTCAAGAAAGGCGAACTCATCGGGCTGAGGGGCCCCTTCGGAAACGGCTTTCCGATGCAGCGGTTCAGGAAAAAGAACATTGTTTTTGTAACAGGGGGATGCGGCCTCGCGCCTTTGAGGAGCGCGATTTACGCTGTGCAGGCCAAAAGGGATGAATTCGGGCAGGTTCTGGTTTTATTCGGCTGCAAGACCCCCCAGCAATTGCTGTTCCGCGAGGATTTGGATAACTGGGGGCGAGGCGGATTTTCCGTTCTTTTAACCATAGACAATCCCGACGAGACATGGCGGGGGAGTGCCGGTCCTGTGACAGCCATGATCAGCAAAACCGACATGCCGCTTGAAAACACTGCCGTGCTTTTGTGCGGCCCGCCGAACATGATAAAGTTTTCGATAATCGAGCTGCGCAAGAAGGGCTTCAAGGCCGAGCAGATTTTCGCCTCGCTTGAGCGGATGATGCAGTGCGGCGTCGGCTACTGCAGCCACTGCAACGCCGGCGACAAGTACACCTGCATCCACGGGCCTGTTTTCAGCGCCTCGGAACTGGACCGGCTGCCGTTGGAGGAGGATTGAATGCCGGGCAAGGTAAAGGTCGGATTGTTCTCCCTTACCTGCTGCGAGGGATGCATTTTCACGCTCCTTGACTTGGAGAAAAGGCTGCTTGCCGCCCTGCCGTTCATCGAGATTGTGGAATCCCCCGCATTGCTTGAAAAGCCGCGCAGCGGAAACCAAAAGATTGACATCTCCTTTGTTGAAGGCGCGGTGATAAGCGATGGCGACCTCGAGTCGCTCAGGCGCATAAGGGAAAAAAGCTCCGCGCTTGTTGCGCTTGGCGCCTGCGCGGCAATCACAGGCATTCCGGGGCTGAGGAACGCGCTTCCCAAATCGCTTGAGGAAAAAATACAGCGGGTCAAGACACTGCCCGTGCACGACAAGGCCGCTCCGCTCTCTGCTTTTGTCCAGGTTGATTTTGTGCTTCCCGGCTGCTCGGTTAACGAGAACGAATTCCTTGATTTCGTGCACAAGCTTTTGTACGGCAGGAAGCCGCGGCTTGAGGACGTTCCCGTGTGCTTCGAGTGCAAAATAAGGCAGAACCCCTGCCTGCTGCTGGAAGGCATTCCCTGCCTCGGCCCTGTTTCTTTCGCCGGCTGCGACGCGCTCTGCCCGGGCAGCGGCGCGCAGTGCATCGGCTGCAGGGGCTTTACAAAAGACGCGAACCTTGCGTCACTGGACAGCCTGTTCAAGGAAATGGGCACAAGCATGCGCGACAGGCACAATCTTTTCACTTATTTCAACGCGCTTCCGCAGGAACTGAAGCATCTTAAGGAGGGGGAATAGTTGCACAAGGACAGCCATTTTTCGCTCAAGGAAATAACAAAAATCGAGGGCCACACGAACCTTGACATTGAACTGAGGGATGGAAAGGCCGAGAAGTGCGAGCTCGGCATTTTTGAAGGCCAGCGCTTTTTCGAGCAGATGGTTGTCGGAAAGCACTACAGCCAGGTTCCCCTGATTACCGCGAGAATCTGCGGGCTCTGCAATGTAAGCCATTTGAGCACTGCCATTGAGGCTGTTGAGAGGGCGTTCGGCGTAAAGGCCAGCGAGCAGACAATGGCATTGAGGGAGCTTGCGACGCACGGCGAGTTCATAAAGAGCCACGCGCTGCACCTTGTTTTCCTCGCACTGCCGGATTTTTTGGGGAAAGAGACAGCGCTTGATTTCACGGGCGAAGAGCACCGCTACATCCACTGGGGGCTTGACCTGAAGAAAGCCGGAACAGACATCGTAAGGCTTTTGGGCGGAAGGGCTTACCAGACCGTGAGCATAAGGCCGGGCGGCTTCACAGCGCTGCCGAAGCAGGGCTCGCTTGAGGCGCTTCTCCCGCAGCTTGAGGAAGCGCGGAAGCTTTCCGTTGAATTGCTCGGAATTTTCGACGGGCTGAAGGAAAAATTCCCTTTTGAAAGGGAAACAGAGTACGCCGCGATTGTCGGGCCAAAGTACAGCTTCATTGAGGGAGAAATACAGTGCACTGACGGCACCAGGGTTCCCAAGGAAAACGCCCTCAGCCATGTGAAGGAATTCGCTGTCCCCTACAGCGCGGCAAAGCACGCGCTTTTCAACGGCAAATCCTTCAAGGTGGGTTCCCAGTCAAGGATGAACCTGAACCAGAATGAGCTGCACGGCAGCGCAAAGAAAGCAATGTCTGACTTGAAAATAAAGTTCCCGTCGCACAAGGCTTACTACAACAACCTTGCGCAGGCAATAGAATTGCTGCACTGCATTGAATCAAGCATTGACATAATAAGCGGCATTAAAATCAGGAAAGAAAGCATGGCCGAGATAAAGCCAAAGGAGGCATCCGGGCTCGGGGTTACAGAGGCGCCAAGGGGCACGCTGTACCACCAGTACTCTTTCGACGCGAACGGCTATATCAAGGGCGCCAACCTGGTTATTCCGACGCTGCAGAACAACCACAATATCGAGGAGGACATAAAGGCGCTTATCCCAGAAATTATCGGTCTGCCGCAGGAAAAAGCCGAGCTTGAGATAGAAAAGCTTGTCCGCTCATACGACCCGTGCATAAGCTGTGCAACGCATTTCCTGAAAGTGAACTGGGCAAAAAAATAACCGCTGGACGGAGGAATTCGCTTGATTTCAAAATTAAAAGGGAATGGCAGGGCAATTGCTTTTTTGCTCGCAAAGCCTTTTGTCGCCTGCAGGGCGCAGCCGCTTGCGGTTTCGCTGCTCGCGCTTCCGCCCGCGCTCGCGTTCGCTTTTTTCATTGTGCGGCAAAATTTTCTGGTTGCATTCCCGTTCGGCTTTCTTGCGGTTCTCGTCGACCTTTTTGACGGGGAGGTCGCGAGAAGGCAGGGAAAAGACAGCCTTTTCGGAAACTACCTTGAGGGAATTATAGACAAGGCAGTGGACTTCATCCTGATTGGCGGCTTTGTTTTTTTGTTCCCGGTTCCTACCGTGCTTGCGTTGGGATGCTCTTTCCTTGCGTCCTTCGCAAAACCAAGGGCAGGGCTTGTTATAATAACGGACAACAGGGACTGGCCGGGCATAGGCGAAAGGGGCGACAAGCTGGCGTTGCTTCTGCTTGGAACCCTGCTGGCGGCATTTTTCCCTGTTGTTCTGGGCGCTGAAACAATTCCCGCAACGCTTTTCCTCGTTGCAGCTGTTTCCTTTATCGGGCTTTTCCAAAGGGTTTTTTACGCCAAAAAACTTATCGGGGAAGCGGAGAGCAGGGGCACAGTGCTGCCCTACCTCAAAAAGGCGAAGCGTTCATAGGGCCGCGGCCTTCGCGAGAATCGCGCCTGCCTCGGCAGCGGCTTTTTGTATATTGTACCCGCGCGGAATCGCAATTATTTTCAGCCTTCCCAGCCTTCCTATTTTGCCCAGCAGCCGCAGTTCAAACTGAAGGTCAAAATCATGCAGCGAAACAGGCGCGCCGGCTGCAAGAAGGCTTTCCGTGCCTTCAATAAGCGTGACTTTCCGGATTCCCTCCGCAGCATCCAGAATCCATGTTTCGCGGCTTTTTGCCGCCGGCAGGTCGGCCGGCTCGTCCGCCTCCCTGAACTCGATGCCGGAAAATTTCCCCCTGAGCCTGTCCGCAACCATTGGGGCAATCGAATCGCTTTCCTCAAGCCTGTTGCCGAAAACAAAAACAATTCTTTTCGCTCTGCCCAAAAGCATTCCCGCCCGCATTAAACCAACCTGCCAACTGCTTTAATTCCCTTTCAGAATCCGAATCAATGCATTAGCTTTTTAACCCTTTAATACGGAAACTTTTTTCATAATGGGCGAAAAAAAAGGTTTGCTTCTTGCAATGCTGGCAGCCGTCGTGAGCGGCGTGAGCATTTTCGTGAACGGCTTTGCGGTGCAGGAAAGCAATCCCGCGGTTTTCGCCCTGCTCAAAAACGCCGTTGTCGCGGCATTGCTTGTTTCCGCAATAATGCTTTTCAGAAAATGGGGCGCGGTAAAAATCCTTTCAGGAAGGCAATGGCTTTCTCTTTCCGCAATCGGCCTTATCGGGGGAAGCGCCCCGTTCCTTTTGTTCTTCTATGCGCTGAAAATGACGACGGCAATAAACGCGGGCTTCCTGCACAAAACGCTTTTCCTCTGGTCGGCGCTTCTTGCGGTTATCCTCCTTAGGGAAAAAATCAGCAAAAGCTATGCAATCGGCGCGGCGCTTCTGCTCGCCGGCAACTTCATGTTCTTCAGCATCTCTTCCTTCGGAATGCCCGAAGCAATGGTCCTGGCGGCAACCCTACTCTGGGCCGCGGAGAACACTCTCTCAAAGCACGTGCTGAAAGGGCTTTCTGGAAGCGTTGTCGCGCTCGGGAGAATGCTCTTCGGCGCGCTGTTCATCGCGCTGTTCCTTGCTGCAACTGGGCAGCTTGCGGCTGCAGCGGAAATAACCGCCGTGCAGCTGCAGTGGGCCCTTGTCTCCGCGGCGTTCCTGTTCGCCTATGTCTCCATTTGGTACAGCGGCCTGAAGGAAATCCCATTGCACAAGGCGACCGCCGTGCTGCTTCTTGCCCAGCCGATTACTGTTTTTCTCTCCTTTGCCTTTTTGGGAAAACAGCTGGCGGTTTCCCAAGCCTTCGGTTTCCTGCTGGCGATAGCCGGCGTTTTCCTTGCGGCCGCATACGGCTATTCCGCGCAGGCGGTAAGGTTAAAGGTGCCTTTTTTTGCAGCAAAGAGAAATTGACGCCCTGAAAAGAGCCTGCCTCTACTCCTTCATTCCGAACAAGCTCGGTTACTGCGGCCCGCCCGGAAGCTGGGAGGCATTCCTTGCTTTCATATCCAGCCCAAGCGAAGAGCAGGCGCCAGGGGTCAGGCAGCTGCTCCGGCATTTTTTCGCGCTGCACCCGTACCTCGAGCTGATCGCGAAAGCAAACGAAAAAAGCGCTTTCGACCCGGAAATAATTGAAGCATATTGGATCGGCAGCGATTTGCTCCTGAACGTGCAGTTCAGCGAATTCCAGAAAACAATACTGTCCTTCCAGCGCAGCGGGCTGCCGCGCCCTATCGCAGAAAAGAAAGCAGCCTGCCTGCCCGACGGCCTGCTGCCGCACCACAGCGCGCACGTGCTCTATGTCAATTTTATCTCCAAAAATGTCCCTCCGCTAATTGAGAACCTCGGCAACTGCCTTATCCAATGGGCCGAAGTAAAAAGCGAATCCGAAAAAGGAATCGAAGCAAGGGGCATCGGGCTTTTTTCCGAGGGCGGGGAATTCAAAATCCTGGAAAAAGCGAAGAAAATCCTTGACCCGTTCAAAATCAGCCCCAAACCAGGGGATTTTGTTTCGGTGCACTGGGGAAACGCAATCGAAACGCTTTCGGAAGAATCCCTTGAAAGCCTGAAAAAGTTCACGCTGCTTAACCTTGCGGCGCTCACGCCAAAAAGCCGGTAGGGCAGGTTTTGCGTTTGCCTTCTAAGCTTGCTTAATTGCTTTTGCAAGTTCGGCGGGCAGCATTTTCAACGCGGCGAGAATATCCAACTGCACGCTTATCCCTTTCTGCAACTGGCCGACAACAAGCGCCTGGCTTGAGCGCATTAGTTCCGGAACTTCCAGCGCGCTGTTCTCCTCGAACTGCGTGAAAGAAAGCATTGGGTTTCCGAATCTTGCGATAATCCCCTTTTTCAGGTTTTGTATAAAAGCGTTAACCTGCTTCTCGTCGCCCTCAAGCTGCACTTGAATTGTCCTTTCGTCGACATTGAAAACAGCGCCCCGGCTGAACGGAGAATTAAGGAGGCGCTCAATTATGAAAGCCCTTACGCCGGCGCAGCTGGAAAGTGCCAGCGCTTCAGCCGAGTGACGACTAGCGGCAATAGCGCCGGCGTGATTTGTGTTGTCTTTGGCGTTTACGCCGCGCTCCGTGATTACATTGGCGTCCTTCGCCTTTATCAGGAAACTCCCCCTCATGCTCCAATCCCTCTAATACTAGCTACCTCAACGGCTTGCTATAAAAACATTGCCTTCCCTTTGGCGATTGCCGAAACGGCTTGCGGCGCTCAAGCCTCAACGTCAATGATTCCGCCAGTGCCGTCTCCGCGCGGCTTTTTCTTTTTCCCGGCAGGCGGCTGCTTCTGCGCGGTTCCGCGGGCTTTTTTCCGCAACTGCAGCATGCCCGGAATTTTTGGAACCTGCTGCACAGCGTGCCCGGGAATCCTCCTTATCGCCATATCACCCGCTCCTCAGCCTTCTTTTTTCCCGCGGCTCCTCTGTCGGCGCACGCTTTCTCCTCACGCCGGTCCCGTGGTATGGCGCTACCCCTTCTTCCGGGGCAAAACTGCTCCCGCTGTTCGGCGGCGCCCCCAAGCGCTTTTCCAGCCTCAACAGCGTGGATACTCCCCTTCTTCTAACCCTCTGCTTTCTTGCGGCCGGCCTTCCTGCAATCCGCCCTCTCATTTGAAACCGCCCTCAATGCCTCTTTCGCTTCCCTTTCGGGAATCCTCTCAACGGCAAGCCCCTGCTGCAGCAGGACGAACTCGCCGGGCTTTGCGCCGATAATGTTGCCGGCTTCCCTTCTAACGCCGTGCTGTTCGACCAGCGCGGTCTTCCCGCAGTCGCGCAACTCAACCACTTTTGCAGGGGCAGCCAGGCACATGATAACACCAAATCCAACAACAGACCTTTAAAATGCTACCCTTTAAATAATTTTTATTTCAACAATTCTTAAGCAGTTTTCAGGTGCCGGAAATGCCCGCGAAGAACAACCCCGCAAAATGCCTTTGCTGCGCGGGCTGCCCGATGGTCTGCCCTGCCGGAGCCATACAGCTCAAGGACGCGCGCATCTGCATTGACGAGCCAAAATGCGTCGAATGCGGCGCATGCGTCAGGATATGCCCTGTCGGGGCAATGTCAATCGAAGAAGGAGTTTGATGCAAGATGCCTGTCGTAAAAATAGATTTGCTCGAAGGAAGGAGCGCAAAGCAAAAGGAAAAGCTCGCGAAAGCCCTGCTGCGCGCGTTTGAGGAGAACGATATCCCGAAAGAATGGGTCACAATTGTTTTCAACGACAACCCGGCTGAAAACTGGGTCATAAGCGGCGAAATGCTGGCCGAGAAGCTGAAAAAAGGGAAATGATGCGGATGGAAGAATTTGACGTGATAATAATCGGCGCCGGCCCTGCCGGCCTGAGAGCAGCAATAAAGCTTGCCGAACAGAAGGCAAACGTTCTCTGCATTGACAAGAAGCAGGAAATCGGCGTGCCAAAGCGCTGCGGCGAAGGCCTTGGCATAGGCTGGTTTGAAAAGCTCGGGCTGAAGCCGGACAGGCGCTGGGCAATACAGCCGATTTACGGCGCAGCGCTTTATTCGCCAAGCGGAAAAATGGTTGAAGTAAAATTCAACGAAGCAAGCGGTTATATCCTCGAAAGGAGGGTTTTTGAAAAAGAGCTTGCAAAGGAAGCCGCGCGAAAGGGCGCGAAAATCCGGTGCAAGTGCCATGCCGCGGGCTTCAAAAGAAGCAGCGGAAAAGTAATAGTGGACTGCATTCAGGATGGCGAGCCGGTGCAGTACGCCGCGCCGCTCATAATAGCCGCGGACGGCACCGAAAGCCTTGCGGCGCGGAAAATGGGGCTTGACACGGCAATAAAGCTTGACGACATTGACTCGGGCTACCAGTACGAAATGGCTGGAATAGAATTCAATCACCCGGAGTACATCCACCTGTTTTTCGGAAACGATGTTGCAAGGAGAGGCTATGTTTGGGTATTCCCCAAGGGAAAGAACGAGGCGAATGTCGGGGTTGGAGTAAGCGGCACAGCAGGCGCGACAGCAAAAAGCTATTTGGACAAGTTCATAAGCAGCCACGATGGCCTGCGCAACGGCAGCATAATTGAGGTTAATGCCGGCAGCATCCCGGTCGGAGGTTTCCTCGAGGACATGGCAGCGGACAATCTCCTTGTAATCGGGGACGCGGCGCACCAGGTCAACCCCATCCACGGCGGTGGAATCGGAATCGCGATGGAAGCAGCCGACGTCGCATCAGGCGTTGCGGCGAAAGCGCTCAAGGCGAACAATTTCTCGCACTCTTTCCTGCAGCAGTACAACTCGCAGTGGTACGAGCGCAGGGGAAACAAGCTAAAGGGAATACTCAAGAGAAGGCACATGCTTGAATCGCTTTCCGACAAGGACTTCGAGACAATCGCGAACAGCTTTACCGGCAGCGATGTGCTAAAGATAGCCGAAGGCGATTTGCTGCAGAGCGCAAAAATAGTCGCCAAAAAGCTTGTAAGGCACCCGAAGCTCGCGAAAATAATGCTCAAGTACCTCAAGTGAAAAGCCAAAAATCCGTCCAAAAACGCTTTTTTCCTTTGTTAGGGCTTTTCCTAATAAAAAAAGCCTTCTTTTAAACAACGTATTCCGCAATTCTTAATTGTGGCTTGGGGTGGAATACGTGTGTCAACCGTGCAAAACAATGTTTTGCGGGGCCTCGTGAAACAGCGGTTTCACAAGGAAACCACAAAATATGCCGCCAAATCCAGCGGGTGGTTTTTAACAAACCAGCAAACACAATGCTGCCATGGTTTGCAATCCAAACCAAACATGAATAAATATGGCTTTGCCACTATTATGTGCCAAAGCGTTTCTTGGAAAAAAAAAGCAGGTGGTTTTTTTTGAGCAAGAGTGCCGCAATAATATTCCTATTCGCTTCAATCCTGGTCTCCGGCATGGCTTACGCCATTCCGAACCCCGCGCCGGTTTACTGCACGGAAATGGGCTATTCAGCAGACGGCGATTACTGTGTTTTCAGCGACAGCAACAAATGCGAGCAATGGTCATTTTACAGGGGAGAATGCGGAGAGGAATATGTTAAAGAGCTTCCCTGCGCTGCCTCCGGCCAATCACTGCTGCCAGGGCACAATTGCTGCGAAGGGCTGTCTGAAATCTCCGCTGGAACAGCATCAAGCGGCGACATATGCGGCACCTCAACGGGCGCCTGGGGCATCTGCGCCCCATGCGGCAACGGAACGTGCGACAGCACAATTGAAAACTCCTGCAATTGCCCGCAGGACTGCAAGACAGAACCCGCCTGCAAGAACGAGGGAGAGTCAATCCCAGTTATAGAGAACCCGCCGAAATGCTGCGAAGGGCTTACCCCTGTCCCGCCCAAGGGCCAGATTGTAGGGATTTCAGGCTATTGCTGCTCTGGCAACTGCCCGCTTTATTCCCTGCCATACTGCCCGAACGGCAAATTGATTGGCGGGGGCACTGACAACTGCGGCTGCGTCCTTCCAGGAACATGCTGCGGCGACGGCTATTGCAGGGGAAATGAAACAATTGAAAACTGCCCTGGCGACTGCAAGGAAGCCTGCGTCTGCCCTGATATTTATTCCCCTGTCTGCGGCGTTAACGGGAAGACTTACAGCAACAAGTGCGTTGCCGCCTGCGAAAAGGTGGATGTTGCTTACTCCGGCGAGTGCAAGGAAGCCTGCGTTTGCCCGATGATTTATTCCCCTGTCTGCGGCGTTAACGGGAAGACTTACAGCAACAAGTGCGTTGCCGCCTGCGAAAAGGTGGATATTGCTTATTCTGGCGAGTGCAGGCCGGACATCGTAAAGGTTAACTTCGGAGAAAGGTTCGAGCTGAAGGAAAAGCAGTCAGCGGCGCTGCTTGAGAACGGCAATTACACCGGATTTGAGGTCCGGCTGATAAAAATAACAATGCCCCCTGTTGCGTGCGCCCAGGGCTCAGAGTGCAGGCCCAGCTATGCAGCAGAGCTGCAGGTAAGCAAAAGCGACGGCCCTGTTTCTACCGCAACGGAAATCTGGCTTTCCGCAGGAAACTCGGCAGAGGCTTTCGGGATAAAGTTTTCAGCGATTCAGGTTGGCGATGCAAGCGTTGTTTTGCTTGCGGAAAAGGAGCGTACCCCTGAAGTGATAAAAGTGAACCTTGGCGAAAGCTTCTCTCTGCTGCAGAACCAGACCGCCCATGTTCTCAAGGGCGGGCAGATTGCAATGAAAATAAACTTTGAGGGCGTTGTGGTTTCACAGAGCTGCCCGACAATAAGCAGCACTGACAACAGCACAAACGTGAAAATTTACAACACAGGCGAATGCATTACAGCCGCTTACGCAAACCTGCGGGTAAGCATTGCCTCGGGCGGCATCCACTACCTTTCAATTAGGGAAGGCCAAACGGGCGAAGCTGAGGTTTACACTTTTTATCTGTCTTCCCTGGCTAAAACCGGCAGCGGCGGCTACAGCGCAACGCTTGTAGTAAAGGAAAAAAGCGAGCCGGAAACAGTGATTGCCTACCTTGGAACGCCGTTCAATCTCTCGAACGGCCAGAAGGCGATAGTCAAGGAAACGCAGTTGCAGCTGAGGCTCGTCAATGCCTGGGAGAACGGCGCGGCGCTCGAGGTTTTCGCCCCGCTCCAGCCGGCTGTTGCGACGGCATCCTCCGCAACGGCGACTGCAGGGGCGACTGGCCAGACCACAATGGCGTCGATTTCAAGCGCAGCAATTAGCACGCCCGTCAGCGTAGAGCAAAAGGCGGTAATAATGAAAGAGGTAAAGGAAAAAATCACGGCCGAAAAGGCGGCATATTCGCCGTACATAAAGCTCAGCGTCGGCGAAACAACAGTTGTTTACGGGCACAAGATAACGCTGAATAATGTTTTGCTGCCAACGTGCGGCACAGGCGTTGATTGCCCTGGTGGCGGCATAGCCAAGATTACAATTGAAAGGGAAACAGAGCCCCAAAAGAAGATTGTTAACGTCAATGAGAAATTCGAGCTTGCAAAAAACCAGCTTGCGATTGTAGTTGACCTGCAAACAATGCCTGCGCAACCCTCATCCGCAAGCGGCGAAGTGATGAGAATAAAGCTGCTCGGCATTGCAATGCCGTCGTGCGGTGTTCCGGAGAGAACAGCCGCCGGTGGCGGTGCTGAGGCAAAAAAGCTCTGCGAGGCATACAGGCCGTTCGCAACAATTTCAGTTGATATGCCGGGCCAGTGCTATGGGAACAGCTGCCCATACATGTCTATGGTTATTTCCCTCAGGGAAGGCGAAGAAAGCGCGGTCGGCAGCTATTCCGTAAGGCTTCTTGACATTTCCGGCGGCAGCGCAGTGCTTATTGTGAAGAAATCGGCCTCCGAAGTAATCAAAGTAAAGCTTAATGAAAAATTCAGGTTGCTTGGCATGCAAACCGCTTTTGTGGTGGAGGAAGGCGTATACATCAGGCTCGAGGGCACGGAGCTTTTGAAGTGCTCGGCGGAAAGCGAAAAGTGCGTTGGCGGCAGCTATGCAAAAGTCAGCGTTTGGAAGAGCAAGCAGGGCGATGAAACAACAGGCGTGTACAAAATAGCCGCTGGCGACAGCCTGCTGCTGTACGGCGTCAAAATAAACCTGCTGTCGCTTGGCGGCAGCGAAGCGGTTTTTATGGTTGAAAAAGAGGGCATAGGCATAACCAATGTCCATATCGGAGAGCCGTTCAAGCTGCAGCAGGGCAATGCCGCAAGGGTTCTTGAGGCGAACATGAGGATTGACCTGTTGAATATCACAAGCCCGAATTGCGGCGGCGAAGAGAACTGCGTTGGCGCCGCGCCAACGGCTGAGATCAGCGTGAGCAATTACCTTTTCTCAAAGGAGCTCACGGGCACTGCGGTAAAACAGAGCGATTACCTTGAAACAGTCGTAAGCCAAACCGCCGGAACAACGGCTTCTTCCGGAGGCGGCGGGGCTTCAGCAACAGTGGAATCAGTCCCTGTTCCGCCGATGCCGTTTGAAATATTCACTCTTGCGCCAGGCGAGAGCGTTACGGTCAACGAATTTGTCATAACAGCGCTTTCAGTCGGCTATGAGAGCGCGGAATTCATTGTTAAAAACAAGGGCAGCGGCGAAAAGATGAAGATCGAGCTGCGAAAAGGCTGGAACCTCTTTTCGATTCCCGGGGATCTTGATGTCATAGACGCATCGAAATGCGACGCAAGCAACTTCAAGCTTTTCGAGTACATTGCCGCAGAGAAAAGGTTCTCCCAGATAAAAGAGCCGAAGAAAGGCGCGGCATACTGGCTGTACAATCCCGGCGCGGCATGCTCTGTCACCGGAATAGTGAGGGAAGCAGTGCCGATGACTGCAATAGCGCCCCTTGTTGCGGGATGGAACTTCGTGCCGGTTACAGTCGACATGATTGGCGGCAAAATAAGGGAAATCGCAAAGGAATGCGGGCCGAATTCCGCTTTCTTCTACAATGCGGACAGCAGGAAATGGCAGAATGCGATGGACACTGGAATAAGCGCAAGCGACCTCGGCAAGGCGTTTGCCGTAAGCGCGGCAAAGGCATGTTCGCTGGGCGGCGGAAGCACAACGCCTGAACCGCCAATGCCGCCGGAACTGCCCACTGGAGGTTAAAAAATGTTCACGAAAATTTCCGTAATCTGTGCGCTGGTTTTGCTTGTTTCAATCAGCGGCTGCGTGCAGCAGCCAGCCGGCAGCCAGCCTAACTGCGGCGACGGGGTCTGCGGCTCAGGCGAAACAATAGCCGATTGCCCGAACGACTGTGGGCAACCGCCGATGCCGCCGGGCGAGGGCGAAACAGGCGACGACAGCCCGCCGGAACTGCCCTTCTGAAAAAAACGGGCGACCGCACCCAATTAATTCTTTTTCGCACTCATTTTGATTATGCAAATACCGAATCTGGCTCTCGCCTGCCTGATTGCAGAGCTTCAGCCGCTTGTTGCCGGCAGCATTGCGCGGAAAATCCAGGAGCTCGAAAACGGCTGGCTGAAAATACGGCTGCAGACAAAGCTTGGCAGCAAGGACCTCATACTTGCGCCGAACGCTTTCTTCATTACCGAATATTCGTTCCCCGCAAAGCAGGAAACATCCGGATTCGGGGCTTTCCTGAGGAAGCGCCTGCAGAACAGGAAAATTGTTTCCTTGGCACAGCACGGGCTCGATAGGATTGCGCTGGTTGAATTCCCGGAGCATTTCCTTATCCTGGAATTGTTCGCAAAAGGAAACATCATTCTTGCGGACAAGCAGATGCAGATTCTCTCCCCGCTGCGCAAAGAGCAGTGGAAAGGCAGGGAGCTGAAGAAAGGCGCAAAATACTCTTTCCCCCCGACCAAGGGCGCAAATCCCGCGGCAATTACAGCGCCGGAGCTAAAAAAGATTTTTTCCCAGAGCAATGTTGACGCCGCAAGGGCGCTGATAAGCGGCTTGAACATCGCGCCGTTTTTCGCGGAGCACGCCTGCGCGCTGGCCGGCGTTGAAAAAAGCGGAAAAGCCGCGGCTCTCGGCGAAAAAGAGATTGAAAAAATCTCCGCCGCCTTAAGGGAAATCCATTCCCCGGATTTGAAAAGCCTGCGGCCCGCCATTGCCGAAAAGGACAACGAACAATTTCTCACCCCCTTTGAAACAAGCGCGCCAAACGTGCGGATTTTGCAGCGGTTTGGCACTTTAAATGAGGCTGTTGATTCGGTTTATAGCAAAAAAACAGCGTTGCCGGAGGCAAAAAAAAGCAGCGGCTCGTTTGAAAGGAAAAAAAGCGGCCTTGATGCTACCCGGCTGCTGAGGCAGCAGGCTGCAATTGCCGAATTCCAGGCTGACGCGGAAGAGAACCGGAAGAAGGGCGAGATGGTTTACGCGCACTACCGGGAGCTTTCGGAGCTGCTGCTGGCTTACAAACCGTTGAAGGCGGAAAAAAAGGAAGAAAAAGCTATTATGTATACTTTGCAAAATCGTTTCCCTTTCCTGAAGAAAATAGACCTGAAAAACAAAAAGGCAGTCTTGCAACTAAATGAAACTAATTAGAAAATGGAAAAATCGAGCGTGAAGAAATCACGCAACCGAACAACAGCAAAACCCGCTAACCGCTTAAGAGCCAGGTATTTCCCTTTCGTCAACAATGAATACATCGCTGACTGCCGTTACCGCGCTATAGGGAACCTGTATGACCCTGTCCTTCGGGTTAACTCTCCTGATGAACTTGCTGTCCCTGTCAACCTCTATGATAAGGGACTCTATTTCCCCGCTCACTTCGTTGACCAGCATATCGGACAATTTTCCTACTTCGTCGCCCCTATTGGTAATGACTCTTTTTGTGGCAAGCTGCCTTGCAATAGTATACTTGTACACCCTTTCACCCTTTGATAATTTTTTATAAATAAAAAACGCTAACTTCCTTATAAATCTTTGTGTGGCAAAAAATTCTTCTACATAAAGCGCTTTTTTAACATTTTCGCGCAAATTCTTCACTTATGCATGACCCGGAAGAATACTTCAGCAAAGAGCTGCTCGCAATGTTCAAGCGCCAGCAATACAAAATCTTCGGCCACAGCGCGGTCAAGCTCTGCCACTGGACGGGCAGAAACTATTAACGGAAATCCACTCTCCTTCTAATCTGTTTTAAAGCACAATAAACTTCAATTAGAAATATGCTGCTAAACCTGAAGGCAAAATTTAATACAAAAGAATCTCAAAAGCAGTATTTTTGCAAAGTCAAGAAAAAGTTATCCATTTCAGTTAGAAAACTTGCTGCGCTTTTAGGGGTTTCTCGTGGCGCGCTTGAAAATTACTGCTCTGGAAAAACTGCCCCCCCACATTGGGTTGTAGAGAAATTAGAAAATCTAACAAACATTAGGGACAATTATACTGTAATCGGAGGCAGAGTCGTAAGAAACAAAAGGAAGCTCATGCCAATGAATTTGAATGAAGCAAAAGAGGTTATAGACAAATATTTTCCAAATCGGTTCAACCAGATTCTTAATATGCTCAAGGAGGGCGGTACACTTGCTGGTGCTATCACAACTCTTCGCAATGAGCATTTTACATTTGATAATTCTCCTGTTGCAAGGGCGTTAGGCACATGTAAAAGAAATCTGCTAATCGGGCTTTGCGATAATATCCCGACAGATTCTTGTGTAGTAGTTAAGGGCAAGGTAGAAAAAGGCAGGGGCGATTGCAGTATTAACTTTAATCTGCAGCCATTGGCGGATCTGGTAAAAAACAATGGCGAGATTAGGGCAAGAATTGAAGTTTCGGAAGACCGGAAGAGCATAAAGCTACTTCCGTTAAAAATTGGAAGAAAAATATCGTTCAATGAAGGATGGGGGCGATTAAAAGTCTGTGTTCCAAACCAATTGGATTTCTCTCTAGGCAGTTATGTTGATGTGATTATCCCCGCCAAGGAGTTTGGCATAAATTTTTTGGATTGCATTTTTGATGCTGATGCGGTCAAGCTAGCAAAAAAGGCGGTTGAACGAAAAATAAATATTTTTCCGGTAAGGTCAACCCCAAACAACAGGTTAGGCGACCTTGTTTTCGAAGTAAACGATAGGATTGTAATAATCGAGATAACAAGAGCGTGTTCCAGAAGTTGTGCCCACTTTAAAATTGGCCAGGTTTTGATGCAAAAAATTTCGCACAAAGAAAAAAAACCAGCCCAATTTTTGGTGTGCAGGGAAAAGCTGTTCAATGAAAAGGAAAAAGATGCTTTAAGATACCTCAACGTAAGCCTCGTCTACACTGATTTTAAAGAAAATTGGGAAAACGATGTACTGGATAATCTAAGCCCATTTTTATGTAAAAGCAATAACTATTAAAGTCCTGCACGGAGGATTTTTATCTATGCTGTCAGAACAAAACAGAAAAACGTTTTGCAGACAAGGTTATCTGCCAGTTGGAAATCACAGTGCAGTAAAGACCTGCCTCTGGTGCAAAAAAGCATTGCGGGGCGGGGAGTTATGCTATAAAGGCGAGTTCTATGGCATTCAATCCCACCGATGCATTCAAATGACGCCAGCGCTAACCACTTGTAATCTTCGCTGCTTATGGTGTTGGAGAACAGTGGAATTCACTAATGCGGAATGGAAAGATAAACCAGACCCCCCTAAAGAAATTGTCGATGGCTGCATTGCCGGGCAACGAGTGCTTTTGAGTGGCTTTGGTGGTTATGAAAAAGTGAACAAAAAGTGCCTCAAAGAAAGCAAAAAACCCATGCACGTTGCAGTTTCTTTGATCGGTGAGCCGACCCTCTACCCAAAGCTTCCTGAGTTAATCGATGAAATAAATTCAAGGGGGCTGACCAGCTTCCTCGTTTCAAACGGTACCGCTCCCCAAATGATAAAGAAACTATTAAAGCACCAGCCAACACAGTTATATGTAACTCTTCCGGCTCCAAATGAAATGGCCTTTACCAAATCTTGTAGACCACTAATCGAAGATGGTTGGCTAAGAATCCAAAAGTCACTCTCTTTATTGCCAAAGTTCGATAGAAGCGTTGTCCGGTTGACTCTGGCCAAGGGCCTAAACATGTTTAATCCTTCTGAATATGCAGGGGTATTATCAAAAGCCGCGCCTGATTTTATTGAACTTAAAGCCTATATGCACCTTGGCTTTAGCAGGCAGCGCCTGAGCATCGAAAACATGCCTTCGCACGAGGAAGTAGTTGCTTTCGCGGAAAGGATTAATAACCACTTAAACTATAATCTGAGCGGAGAGAACAGGGCAAGCAGGGTCGTGCTGCTCTCAAAAAAGAAAAACAATTTGAAGATAAAAAAGGGCTGATTTGATGTCCCGGGGCGAAGAAGAAGAGGAAGAGGAATTCCCGCGCCATAAAAGGGGGAAGCGCGGCGCGAAGCGCTGGCTCAAGATTGTTTCCATCGGGCTGATTGTTGTCCTTTCAGTCCTCGGAATCCTTTACCTTGCGGAAAAAAGCACGACCGCCGGCATCGCGGACCGCTACACCATGTGCCTCTCGCAGAACAGGGTTCTTGACGAGCGCTTTGCGGACTGCAGCGTAAAATTGCAGGGCTGCATGCAAAACAGTGGCAACTGCACTGGCACTTGAGTCAATTTTTCTCTTCGACTATTTCGCCTTCGGGCTCTTTTTCCGCAAAAACCTGCGCCTGGAACCTGAACAATTTTGTCCCGTTTACCAGCCACATGTTCTCAAGCAGCCCGGCTTTCAGGCAGCACTGCTCAATGAAAGTAGTTGCGCCCCACTGCTGTTCTGTTGCGACCTGAGGCAAAAACAAGCCGCTCCTGTGGCTGCGCTGTATTATTATCCCGTCTTTCCCAACCTCAATTTTCTCCGGCATCATCTTCCTGTCTCCGGTTACTTCCTCCGGGACAGTGAGGACGCTGATTTCAATGACAATCTTCCCCAATTCGCCCGCTTCCAAGGGCTCAAACCTCGGGTCCCTGAAGCCCGCTTCCACTGCTGCTTCCATGACCGCGTTCCAAAGCGGCTTTATGGGCATCGGGAAACCGATGCAGCCCCTCAGCTCTTTCCTCGGAAAATCGTGCAGCGAAACAAACACGCCCCGCGGCTCCAAAAAACGCTTGCCGCCGCAGTGCTCCGCAAGCGGCGTGCCGGTTGCAAGGAAATATTGGATGCTTTTCCTCGCCAGGCCGATAAGCTTCTTCCCGTCCTCAACCGAAAAATCCTTTGCCATAACTGGGGAATGGTGCGAACGTATTTTTATGCTTTGGTGCAGGCGGTTTCTTTGCGGGCATTTGATTTGGATGCCTTTGGGCGGCAGTTTACCTGTTCATCCAGGGGGGCTGCCCCTGCGGCGCGCTTGGGGGCGCCTGCTGCATTGGCTGCGCTTGCGCCGGCTGCGTGCCCTGCTGTTGCTGCGGAATCTGGATTGCCGCAGGCCTGGGCTTTCTGCCCCGCAGCAGCATTATGATTATTATGAGCAGCACTATTATCACTGTCATTGCCCCGCCGAAAACAATCGGGTCAAGGCCAAAAATCAAAAACGCAGTTGATGACTCGACAAAGTCGCCGTCCTTCAAGGCCAGCATGTCGAATTTCACGCTGCCGTCCTGCTGCACTGTGCCGCCCTGCTGGCTTGTGACAGCGCCGGGCATTTTGATGTAATAGTCGAAAACAATCCCCATTGCCTTGAGCGCCTGCAGCTGCTGCGGGTCCGTGGCCGTGGGCGTCCCGCCGGCGCTCGGCGCGCTCCGGCTGTATCCTTCAAGCGCTTTTTTCACGTTAAGGCGTATTTTATCGCCCTGGAATGAAATCGCGTCAGTGCCGTTCCTGTCAAGCTTTCCTTTTACGGTCATCACCTTGTTCTCGTAGGCGCAGGTAACATCTGTAAGGTTGGTGTTGTTGTCCTGCTGCATGCCGTCGCAGGGGTTTGTTTCCGGCTGCCCTTCTTGTGTTGGGAAAGCCGACATGTCCATCTTCACTGCAACATCTGACATGCCCTGCGCGTCCATCGCCTCGCGCACTTCAATTTTTATGCACCCGGAAAGCAGCACTGCCGCAATCAGCAATCCCGCGAGCAAAAACCGTTTTTCCATTCTTCCTTCAGCCGCCGAAAAGCGCAAATTACACAAATAAAGCAAAACTAATATTTAAAGCTGCGCCCCCCGATTTTCGCTTTTCAACGAAAAAAATCTTGCGTTTAAAAATCTTTTCAGCCCGCGTTTCTTTTAATGGAAAAATCCGCGCTTCCGCCGCTCGCAATTCTCGCGCTCTTCCTGCTCAGCGGCTGCGTCCAGCAATTGCCCGCCGACAAGCGCCTTCTCTGCCTTGACCTCACAAGCAAAAGCCACGCCTTCCTGCCCGAATGCAAAACACAGCAGGAATGCTTTTCAGGGCTTGAAAAAACCCTTTTCGATTTCGATGAATCGCAGTTCAGCCCGGAAATCCAAAGGGAGATTGATTCCTACAAAAACAGCGCCGCTGCGAGCTGGGCGTACTTCAACGAGGCCGGCGGCAATATCGATGAAATCCACGGAATCTGCGGCTACAGCGGGAACATTTCCCTGCTGCCGCAGCAGCTGAACGAGCTGACGCACAACCTCCACAAGGCGTTCGAATTCAGCGACAGCGCGAACAGGCAGAGCTTTGCAATACTGCTTTTGGAGGAAAATGATTTGCGCCGGCAGGACATAAACATGGCGAAAGAAGAGCCCCTGTTCAATGATTTCGCGGCAATAAGCGAGAACCTCGCGGCTGTTTCAGCCGACAATTATTGCGGCCCCGGCAGCGGCAATTACAGCTGCTTTTACCTGCGCGAAATGCAGTCGCTTAACATGCTGGTCCAGAGCACTGGCTTCAGCAGCAGGCTAACTGCTGAAACAACAGTGCTGGATTTGCTTGAGGGAAAAAGCAAAGCAATCGCAAATTATTCGGAAAAAATCCTTAAAATCCCCTTCCTTTCCGGGGTTCTCCCTTCTTTTGTTTCCTATATCAACAATTATTTCCGGCTGAACGACGCGGTCGGCGGCCTTGAAACAATCCCCGCGTTCGGCTTCCTGCAGCAATACGGCAGGTTCATGGGGACAGACAACAGCTGCCTGCAAAAATTCTCCTCCATGCTAAAAAGCGACTCTTTGCACAGGGCAGGGCTGCGGCAGAGAAACAGCGTAATCGCCGCGGAAATCTCCGGAAAAACCATCGCAGCGCAGGCCGGAATCGAAACCCTCAAGGGAAGCGAATACGCTTCATTCGACGGCAACTTCCTGCAGGAATTATACGCGGCGGTCGGGCAGGAAAGCGCAATCGCAACCCAGCGTTACAGCATAAGGGACTTCACTGAATTCAACAGGGAAGCGGAAAAGCAGCTTGAGGGATTCAGGGCTGAAGCAGGCCGCATTGAGAGGGAAGACACTCTTGGCGCAATTTCCCTCGGAAAAAAATCAAGCGCGCTCAAGGAGCTGAACGCCAAACTGCAGCAGCTTCAGGAGAACATCGAATTCCTTTCAAGCGATGTTATCAGCGGGCTGCTTGTCCTGTGCGGCGAGCGCATCGCAATGATAAAAAGCCGCCTTGAAGATGCGGAGCTTCCCGAAGAATACCTGCTGCAGGCCGCGGACCTCAAGGCGCGCGTGCGCTACAGGGCGGGCCTTTTCTCAAGCGCCCGCACCGAGAAAGAAAAGCTCTCGGCCTGCAGGAGTTCCGTGGAAGAATTCAACCGCTTCACTGCCGCGCTGAAGGACTTTGAATCCTACAATCTCGCGGAGAAAACAGCGCTTGAGGACTGTTTCTCCTTCATTAACGCGGTTCTCGGCGCAAAACAGCGGTCAATAAACCTCGACGATTTCCTGCCAAGGCAGCAGCGCCTCATGTCAATTGAAAAGCCATACGCGGACATCGCCGCGGTTGAAAGGATTTGCTCTTCGCTGCGCTCCGACATCGAGAATTTCCTGCGCGGCAGCGAAAGCGTGCGCGAAGCCGAATCATTTTTCGCGGGCTCGAAAGGCGCCATTGAAACCTTGCGGCTGGTTAACAAAAGGGACGGCAAATCACTGGGCGATTCAACGCTGGAAAATTTCGAGTCCCAATTCAGGCATTTTTCCGGATTCTTTTCCGGCGCCACGCTGGCGCTTGAAAAAGCCGTGCCTGTCCTTGACGAGCTAAAAAGCGGGCTCGGGGAATTCTCGTCCTCGCTCTCTGATGCCGTTGGAAGCGCGGTAGCCTCTTTCGCGGAAAGGAACGCAGTGGTCCGCATTGAAGAGGCAAGCGCTTCCGATGGAGCGTCAAGCGCCGTTGTTTCGGTCTCTTTCGAGAATCCCTTCGGCGGCGTGGACGGGCTGCTGACACTGAAAGTGCCTTTCGATTCAACGCTCGGCAGCATCCTTCTTTCAAGCCCGAATATTGGCGGCGTCAGGAGCAACGGCAGCCAGATCCTGGTGGACCTTAACGGGCTTCCCCCCGGCGGCACGGCATTCAGCTTCAGCACAACAGAATCAATAAGGCTCAGCGAAACAACAGAGCTTGTCAGTGCCGACAGCGGCGACGCTTTTTTAAGGAAAAAAGTCGAAATCAACTGCACTGAAAGCCTGCCGAAAGCCCAAATCAAGCTGCAATTATTGGATTCAAGCGAAGCGGTTTTCTCAAATATTCTGGCGACAGTTGAAGGCAGGCCGGTGCAGCATTCGCTTCAGGGAAACTCAATATCGTTCATTATCGCCGGGTGCAGCGGCAAGCGCAATGCGGCAATCGATTTTCACGTGCTGGACCCGGTTCGCTTAAGCAGCCGCATTACCGGGGAAACAAGCGACAAAAACAGCGTGGTGTACAGCTATGAAATAACCGTGGAAAACAGGCTTCCGATAGACCTCAAGGAACTGCATGTTTCAATCCCGCTGCAGCTGGGCGGAAGCGAAATCAAAAAAATCGAGCTGGCTGATTCTTCCGGAAAAAAGCTCCCTGGCTCGCTGCTGCAGGGCAAAATCCTCACTGGCATTGCGCTGCTGCGCGCGCTGCAGAGCGAAACGCTTTCGCTCGCTGTTTCTGTTCCCGCAAAAAGCCAGCTGCCTCCAATCGCGCTTCAGCCGGCCGGCGCGGATTCCGGCAAGGAAGCAGCCCAGGGCGATAACGCCCCGGATGAAAATGTCCTGCTTGCCGGGCGCAGGATAGATTCCCTGGGATCGGCAATTGCCGCGGGGGAGGAAAAAATCGCCGTGCTCAAAAAAGCGTTTTCTTCTGTTTCAGCGCGCGACCTTGTATCCGCAAAATACATTCCGCCGATCAGCGAGGCCGAGCTTGACAGGCTGCTGCTCAAGCTCAACAACGCGAAATCCGCGCTTTCCAAGAAAACAGTCCTTGACTTCATTTCGCTGAGCGAAGCCGGCAATTTTTCCGCCGCGTCCAAAAAAGCGGCGCAATTCTCGGAAAAGCTTGGCGAAGACCAAGCCGCTGTGGGCCAGATTGGCGCACAGCTTGAAAATGCGCTTAACGCGCTGAAAGAGGACGCTTTTTCCTCATATAACTCCGCGGTTGAACTGTTCAACAGGGCGCCGGAAAACAGCGCCGCGGAGGGCGCGCTTGAAAGCGCAAAAAGCGCGCTTGCCAAAGAGGATTTCCTCGCCGTGATAGTGAATTCAAAAAAAGCCGCATCGCTGCTGCCTGCTTCCGGCGCAAAAAGCGGCTTCGATTTTCCCCTTCTTGCTGTCCCGCCGATTCTGGCTGTTGCGCTTGTTGTTGCCGTGCGCTTCAGAAAGAAAAAAACGGAAAAGCAGAGAAAGCGCCAGCTCAGGCGGATACTGCGGAACTGGTAAGCATTATTTGGCTGCTTCTTCCCCGGGCTTTTTCTCGCCGCCCCTCATGATATAGGCATAGGCTCCGACGCCTATTATCAGCATTATGGCGCCGATGTATATTATCGGGCTTATGCTGCCCTCGTTGAATTCAACAAAGCTGTTTTCGCATTTTGTCTCGGTAATGTTCGCGTCGGTGTATGTCACAGTGCAGTTGACTTGGAACTTTCCGGCCTTGCCGCTTGAAACGCTGAAAGGAATGTAAACCGTCGCCTGTGGCTCTATCTCAGGAATCCATATTTCGGGCTGCTGCAGAAGCAGCAGTTCGGCCGGCAACTTAAGGTCGGCGGCCAGGTCGTACAGGGCGTCCCTGCCGACGTTTTTAACCGCGAGCAGCAGGTCGATTTTCGTGCCCGCTGTGTTGGCTTCCTTTTGCTTAACTATAAAAGCCTCTATTTTCCTTTCCGGCTCCCTGATGTCCAGCTCAATGACATTGCCGAACTGCTGCTCTTCCTCTCCGAACTCGTTCTTGTAGTAAACAATCGGCGGCGGCATCCTTATCTTTCCCGCAACCCGCGGCTTTATTATGTAACTAATGCTTGCTGTTTCCCCCGCCTTTACGAATGTTTCCGCATGGGTATCGCCTTCGACGACAAAAAACACGTTTTTGTCCGATGCGACGGGCCGCGCGTGCCGTATTTCCGCGAAGGCGGCCGCACTGCCCCTGTTATGTAGACTTAGGGTTATCTTTGTCTTTTCGCCTATTACAAGCGATTCCTTCTGGGCGCTTGCGGCAAAAGCATTGCCCCCTGAAAAGTCCGCTGTATTGTACAGGCCAATCATTGACTCGCCCTTCAGCACCGCTTTTGCAACGCTGTCAGTGGTTTCCAAACAGGCATCAATGCTGTTTTCCCCGAGCAAATTCAGTTTTTCTTTCGGCAATGCAATTCTTTCCCAGCACAAAGCGCCGTTGCACCTGAAATCCTTTACGGCTATTTGGGCGATTTTTTCGCCGTTCAGGAAAGCGTTAACATCCGCGGCTCCCCTTGCAACAGGCCCAAAATCAACCGCAAGCGAAAGAATCGGGTATGCCGCCGGGCTTTCCGCATTCACGTCCGCGGGAAGCAGGAACTTTGCTGTTGTGCAGGCGCTCTGGTTCGGGCCGTCGACAGTGAAATCTTGGTATCCCATTTCCACGAAGCTTCTCGCAAAAAGAGTTTTTCCCGCGCCGCTGCCCGCGAGCGCAATGATTAAAAGCAAAAAAATTCCCTTATGTAGAACTCCCCTGTCCAAGTTTTAACCCCCTTTCCCGAAACGTGCTAATAATATGCTGCATAGCGGCTTTTATATTTTTCCCGCCGGGCACGTCAAGGATTTTTTCCGCAGCGTAATTCGAGCAAACGTGCTTTCCGCAGTAATTTCCCGCCTCGCAGAACACATTGTCCTGCACTTTCTCCTCGCTGTAGCCCCTTTTCCTCAGCCGCCCCTCAAGTATCAGGGGTTCCTCGCGAAGCAGGATAACAATGTCCGCCTTGAGCCGCAGCTCGCAGAGCATGTGGCCTTCCAGGATGATGTTTTTCTCTTTTTCAAGCAGCGCGCCAAGTTCCTTCCCGAACTCGCCAAGCGGTATCACAAGCTCTTCCTCATTTTCGTCCCATTTGCCGATCTTCCGCTCAAGCGCGAACTGCTTTTCGTTCACAACCTTGTGCCGCAGCTTTTTGCCCAGCGCTCTCGCAACGGTTGTTTTTCCGGTTCCTGGGCTGCCTGTTACAATAATGCGCATGCAAGAATCCTGATTGAAAAAGTAATTTAAACCAAACTAAGAGTCAGCCGGCCGCTTCCTGAAGGCGCGGATTGGAAAGGGGTGGGAGGCGTTACTTTCCGCCTTTCTTGCGAAAAGCAGTTTGATTGTCGGAGAGAGCAACGCCCCCGTGGGTTAGAGTTTTGCCTAGCTCGAAAGCTTTCTCAAAACTCAGCCCATCTTCTTGGAGGATGCTATATTTCATTGTGGGTCCCTACAAGACATTACCAATAACAACTTCCTCTTTTAAATACTTTTCGGTAACGGGGGCAGATTTGGGCTTCTTTTTGGTTATGCTGAAAAAAGCATTCTTTTTTTCGAAAAATAAGCCTAAAAAAACCTCTTTTCTTATGTATATTTGCGTTTTTTTCGGAAAAAATTTTTCTTAAAAAAATCCCCAAAAAACGCGTTATGTATACCACACTGCGTAAGAAATAATCTTTTTCCTTAGGAAACTATTAATTTCTTAATTTTGGGCTTTTTTCCACGCCCTATTGCGCTCCTGCCATGGCGTGCGGTAAATCGCCTTGCGCTCCGGCTATAACGTGTGGGAAGTCGTCTTGCGTTCCGGTCATTGCGCGCGGGAAACCGCCTCGCGCCCGCACGCGAAAACAACCGCAAGCGGCGCGCTGCTGCTTTGCGCGGTTCTTGCTGCCCTTTTGGGAGTGCAAAAGAAAAAGCGGGATTTCAATTTTCCGTCAGGAAAATTGCCTTCTTTCACGCCTTGGAAAACAAAAGTTTTCCGATGCCTCGCAAAGCTTTGCTTTGCAAGATGGCTTTCTTCCCTGAAGAAAGGCCCTATTTCAGCCTGACGGCGTCGAGGTTGTTTATTGCCGTCGCGTTGAGCTTGAAGCGCGCGGAAATTGTCCTTGCGAATTCCATCGCCCTGCTTTTTTCCCCGTGGTTCACTATCACTTTTTTTGGCTTGGGCTTGAGGTTCCTTATGTACGCGAGCAGCTGGTTGTAGTCGCTGTGCCCGCTGAACCCTTCCACTGTCTCAACCCTCATGTTGATGTTCAGCGCGTGGGTCTTTCCTTTCCTGTCGCTGACCGGCAGCGATTTTACGCCGGACTGTATTTTCCTCCCAAGGCTTCCCTCCCCCTGGTATCCCACAAAAATCAGCGTGTTGTTCTGGTTCTCCGCCATCTTGTGCAAATATTCAACCGATGGCCCCCCCGTCAGCATTCCGCTGCTTGTGACTATTACAACGCCCTTTTCCTGCAGTATTTCGTCCCTTGTCTTCCCGTTTTTTTCCATTGTCTGGAATATTTCCGCCGTGAAGGGGCTGTCGTTCTGCAGTATGCGCCGCTGCACTCCCTTCCTCAGGTATTCCGGGTAAGCCGTGTGAATCGCGCTTGCCTCTCTTGTCATGCCGTCGATATAGCATTTCGCGTCAAGCAATCCTGTCCTGTAAAAGTTTTCAAGAACAAGCATTATCTCCTGCGCCCTTCCGACGGAAAAGACCGGTATCAGCGTGTTGCCGTCCTTTTGTATTGTTTCCTTCAGCACCTGCAGCAGCTTGTCCTCCGCCTCCTGCCTGTTCGGCTGTATCCCTTCCGGCCCGCCGTAAGTGCTTTCCACTATGAGGGTTTCAAGCCTTGGATAGTGCATGTCAACGTTGTTGAAAAGCCTTGTGAACCCGAACTTCAGGTCCCCGCTGTAAACAAGGTTGTGCGCGCCGTCGCCGATGTGCATGTGCACCGAGGCGCTGCCGAGGATGTGCGCCGCGTTGTGCAGCGTGAGCCGCATGTCCGGCGCGATGTCGGTTACTTCCCGGTATTCGCGCGGGATGCAGTATTTCACCATTTCCTTTACGTCCTTCTCGCTGTATATCGGCTCCTTGCCTTCCTTTACGAAAACATCGATGTAATCGAACTGCAGCAATGTCATCAGGTCGCGCGTCGGCGGGGTGCAGTAAACAGGCCCCCTGTAGCCAAGCCTGAAAAGATATGGTATGAATCCGCTGTGGTCCAGGTGCGCGTGGCTTACCACTATCGCGTCAATCTCCGTTATCGGAAAGTGCAATGACCCGAGGTACGGGAACTGCTCGTCTCCGCCCGCGACATCAATGCCGCAGTCCATCATTACCATTGTGTGCGGGGTTTCAAGCAGTATGGCGCTTCTTCCGACCTGCCTGAACCCTCCCAGCGCGGTGAACCTGACCCAATCGTTCGGGCTCTTGGGAATGTCGGCGTAAATTTTTTTGGCGGTTTCCTGCAGTATTTTTTTCCTTTCATCGCTGTACTTGTGGATATGGTGCCTTATTCCCTTCAGTATTTCCGACGGCTGCGTGGGCGACCTTATTATGTTCGGCGTCCAGCCTGTTTCAAGAATTATTTTTTTGCTTGTTTCCCCGCCCTTTCCTATCACGAGCCCCGGCTTTATCGCTTCTATTGTGATTTCGCTGAAAGCCGGGTCGAAGTAAATGTCCTGCACTCCCGCGTCAGGCGGGATTATCTGGCGCGCTTTCGCCTCGGCTTCCTTTTCGTCCGCGAGAAGGCTCTTGTCAGTCCTTATATTGACCCTTTTTTTCAGTTCAAAGGCTGTTTTTGCGACAAAGTTCTCGTTCTCGAAAAACGCGCCCGGGTTTTTGGTGTAGATTGCGACCTCCGGGCCTTCCATGTCTATTTTTGTGACCTGGCATTTTTCCGGAAGAGTCCTTTCGACAATTGCCTTTACTTCCTCAAGTATTCCCATAAAATTTCACCGACTCGCTAAAAAAACAATCAAGGCAAAACCCGAATAAAACTAAGCCGAACCAAAACCGGAAATTCAGTTGTCTTCTTTCTGGTATTTCTTGACGTCTTCCGGGGTGAGTTCCCTTATGCCCTTTTTCTCTATGACCATCACGGAGATGCTTACTCCGCCGCTGTAGATGTCCCTTTTTTTTCCCGCCTGTATCGCCTTTATCGCTGCCTTTATGCCCTCTTCCACTCCCATGTCTTTCCTGTAGTTCTGGTCAAGGGTCGCAAGCGCGAGCTCTGTTCCGCTGCCGCTCGCGGCGTACTTGTCGCGCTTCAGCACGCCGCCGCACGGCGCCAATTCAAACAATTCCGGGCCGTTGTTTATGCCCCCCAAAAGGAACTGCACTGAAAAAGGGTAATACCTGCTCGCGTTCAAAACATTTGAAAGCAATGCCGCAAGCGCGTTAGGGGTTATTTTCGTTTCCCTCTCTATTTCGTACAATTGCGCATGGCTCCTTGTGAAGCGAATCAGCGTAAGGCTGTCTCCCACGCCGCCGGCGTTTGTCAGCGCTATCTCATCAGTAATCTTGTACAGCTTCTGGCTTTCCTCGTCATAGGCAAGGTGGCCCATTGACGCCCTCATGTCGGCCGCGAGCACGACCGCGTCTTTCACAATCAATCCGACCGTGGTAGTACCGGTCTTCAGTTTATCCAGCTGTTCCATCAAGTAATCCCCTAAAAAAACAAATACAAGCAGCCTTGAGCCTTCCAAGGACTTTCTAAACGCAAATATTTATAAAGGTAATTTACCCGCCCTTCTTGCCTGTTTTCTTCCCGCTTTCCTTGGCGTTTTGCTTCCCGGCTTCTTCCTTGGAGGCGCCAGCAGCCTTGGCTTCGCCTTTCGTTTCTCCGGCTTTTTTCTCCTCCTTTTTGAATTCCTCGATGAAGGAGACCTTCCCAAATCCCTTCACGTGCTTTGTGACAATCCCGCTGAACAATTGTTTCAGCGGCGTGAGGTTCACGCTGTATCTCGGGCTAAGCGTTACCTCTACCTCGCCCTCGCCTATTTTGAGCTTCTTTTCCGCTTCCGGCACCATGAAAAAATACTTCGCATAAAGCGCCTCAATCTGCTCTTTCGGCGCCGTGATTTCCTTTTCGATTTTCATTTCGTACTGCAGGTCTTTTCCCGCAAGCGGATGGTTGAAGTCCACCCGCACCCTGCCGCCGCTTACGCTTTGAATCCTCCCCTCCCTTCCGTTCAATTCAACGACAAGCCCCGGCGCGGGATTTATCTTCTGGTTCCTGAACTGCTGCAATGGCACTACCGCGACATTGCTCGGGCTCCTGCCGCCCCAGCCGTCCGCCGGCTTAACCTGAACCTCCCTTTCCTCCCCGGCTTTCATCCCAAGAAGAGCGCTGTCCAATCCCTTCAAAACATCGCCCTCTCCGACAACAATTACAAGCGGCTTGTACCGGTGCTTTGGGTTAAAAATCCCCGCCTCAATCGCCTTCTTCTCCACGGTCGATTCGAAGACCTCGCCGGTAACCGCTATTTTTCCCGTGTAGCTTATTTCAACAATGCTGCCATTCTCCATGCAATTCCTCCAACAGAAGCAGTCAACTTTGTGAAGGCAAAATTATTTAAAGGTTAAATAAGGCCGCCAAGTGACTCATGCCCGGCGGGCACGCCAGCCGGCAACCGCATCAGCGATTTTGCGCGGGCGCAGCGCCGCATGGCTGATGAATAACGATTTTTTTCAACATGGCTCGTCAAGCGAAAAGATAATAAATCGGCAGGCAATTAGTTAATTGCTTTATGCCCGCCAGAAATTCGCTTTGCGCTCACATGCTTTTGCTGCTGCTTTGCGTTTTCACGGCGGGCTTTTTTGCCCAGGGCGCCGCGGGCGGCACGGGTTTTTCCGTCGGCTCGCTTGATGTCGAACCGCTTTCTTTGCGCGCGGGCGCCAGGTTCACAGAAGCGAAAGCGACTGTAGACACCGAACCCCCGGCATCGGAGGCTTATATCTACGTGAGGATTGTAAACAGGCCCACAGGCCAGCCTGCGGGCAGCGAGTACTATTCAAATCTTGGCTTGGACGAAGGGGCAAGGCCGCGGCCCGGGGATACTCTTCCTTCCCCGGAAATCCTGCCTGATATTTCAAGCAGTTACCCTCATACTTTTACGTTCAGCCGCCCGGCTGCTTGGGATGCAATCGACCCGAATAGCTGGGGCACTGTCCTTGACGAGGACCTGCTTGAGCTTGGAAACTACAGGCTTGTTGTGGACGTGAAAATGCTGGCCGATGACAGCATTGCCGCGTCGAAGTCAGTTGATTTCACGGTTGTGCCGGGCAGCCGCCCCCCGTCTGTTTCCGAGGCAAACCCTGTTGTGGTAATCGGCCTTGCAGCCGCAGTGCTTTTCGCGCTCTGGAAGGCGCGTGAAAGCGTGAAAGCGAAGCGCGGCAAAAGGGAAATCGCAAAAGCCGGCGGCAGCGCAAAAAGGCATTGACATGCAGTAATTGTGGATTGCTGTTGGCGGCTCTTTTTTTTGGCAAAGGCAATTTTGGCGGCTGGCGTTAACCCCCTGGCTTAGAACGAGGCCCATTTCTGCAGTTCCTGCATTGCCGCCATGTCCTCTTCTATTGCGCCGATTTTTTTCTTGAGGCCCTCTATCATCCTGCCGCTTTGCTCCATCCTGAATCCCTGCAGCAGGTCCGCGTACTGCGCGACTTTCCTGTTCTTCCTGTAGGCCACGCCTTCGTCCACTGTCTGCACCAGCTGTTTCCTGTACTCGAGGTCCATTACGAACATTTTTATCATCGGCTTCCAGCGCTTGTCCGCGACGAGGTGCGCGGGCAGTTTTACCCTGTCGCTGTCCTTCCTGTAATCAGCGTCTATTGTGTAGCGCGCCATGTGCTGCCAGTACAGCGGCTCCTTCAGCTTTTTCACGTTGTGGACAGCGTGGTATATTTTCGCGTCCCCGAATTTTTTTTCCCAGCCTTTCATCCTTTTCTCGTACTGGTCCTTCAAAAAGCGCAGTTCCGCCAGTTTTTTCTTCAGGCTTGCCCTGTTTGGGTAGAGCATTTTTGGCCAGTCTCCCGCCGATGGCACGAGATGCAGCACTCCGCCCTTTTCCAGGTAGTGCTTTGCGGCTTCAACCCGGTTTTTTTCCTTTTCGCTTGCCGCTTTTGGCAGCATTCTCCCGAACTGGCTGAAGGTGCTCACGATTTCCTTTGCCATACCCACAAAGTGTGATGGTGCTCTTAATAAACTTTTTGAGGCAAAAAATCCTTGGTTTTTTGGAGGCAATCGCTTATGTTCCCAGGCGGCTTGAACCCGCGCAATATCGACCCGAAGGCAATGCAGCGGATGATGAAGCAGTTCGGCATAAAGAGCGGCGAGATTGACGCCGAGCGCGTGATTATCGAGGGCAAGACAAGGCGCATCGTGATAGAGCCGGTGACAGTAACGGCTATTGAGCTCGGCGGCAAGAAAACCTACACTGTGGTGGGGGATGAAAAAGAGGGCGAAAAGCCGGTCAGCCAGGCTGACATTGAGATGGTGATGAAGCAGGCCGGCGTCACGGCGAAAAAAGCCGAGGGCGCGCTCAGGAAGAACGAGGGCGACATCGCGGAAGCAATCCTCGAATTGAAGGGCGACAAATAGGCGCCTGAAAGCTCATTTTTTTTCAATCGGGCGGCATGCCGCGGAATTTCCAAAAACGCGCTAAAAAAAGTTTGGCTGCTATTTTTTTTCCACGGCGTATATTTCCGCGATTTTTCCCCTGGCCAATTGGTATGTTATCTCAACGCCGGCTGCCTGCCCCGGCGCGCGCCCGGGCAGCAGGAACGCCTGCACGCTGTTTGAGTCAACCGCGTATGTTTTGCCTGTTTCCGGGTCGAACACCCCTGAAACCGATATTTTTCCGGGCTGGTGCTCTTCCAGTTCCATTCCGGCTCCCGCGAACAGTTTCTTCAGTTCCTCTCCCTGCTTTGCGCTGCCCTCGGACGCGAGTTCAGCCTGCCCCTTGATGGAGCCGGCGCTTTCGCTCACGGTTGCGTTTATGTCAAGCGCTTCCAGCTTGTTTTCAATCATCAGCTTTTTTTCAAGCAGCTGCCCGGCTGTTGTCGATTGCGCGAACAATAGCGATGCGCTTAGCGGGCTGTTGGGCGCGTAAACGCTTTCCGCGTTCAAATTCAGGAGGAATTCGTTGAGGTCGCGCGATCTTGCCTCGTCGATAGCCTGCGCGGATTCTATGAAAAGCAGCGGCTGGGCTTCCTGCGCCGAAATGTTGGCGTCAACAATGCCGTCGATTTCCTTTATGCCGCTGTTCAGGTCGGGTATTTTTTCCTGCTGGCTGAATTTCACGCTTGCGCTCAGCAGCAGGGTTTTCTCGAGCGATTCCACCGGCGCGCTGAGCGAAACGCTTCCCTGAACCGGAGTTGCGGTGATGTTCTCCCTCTCGACAGCGGAAATTTTTGCGGGCTTTGCGCCGAGGAATGTTGCCGTAATATCCACCTTAAGCTCGTCGCCCGGTATTGTTTGAAGGCCGGCAAGCCCCTCCGCAGAGTTCCCGTTTAAATCGTATTCCCTGCCCAGGTTTAGGTCCTTGTTTGCGCTCTCGAACAGTATCCTATTGGGCAGCTGGACCTCGCAGTATACCATCCCGCTTATGCTCTGCAGGCCAGCTTCAGTGCCGAGCTTTTCCATAATGTAGGCTGCGTTGTAATCCCTTGAGTAGCTTATGTCCGCCACGTAAATATAGCCCCTCCCCAGCGTTGTCTGCTGCCACGGCTGGAAACTGCCGGTGACTTTCTTGACGCCTTTTATTTGGTATATCGCGGAATTCACCGCCGAGATGTCTGTTTGGGCTGTTTCCCCCGCAACCCTCACGCTGGGCAGCAATTGCAGCACTGTTGCGTCCACGCCGCTCGCCTGAAAGTCGATTGCTGTGGGTGGTTGTTCGGGAATCTCCCCGCCGCTGTCCCCGCCGTCCTGCTGGTCCGGTGTCCTGTAAAGGACTGCGAAGCCGACTGTGGACGCCGCCATTATGACGACAACGAAAAGCGCGAACAATTGCTTGGTGTCCAATTTTTATCACTTTAATGATTTCATTTGAATTAGGCAGGCAAAAAAATAAATAACAACGCTTTTTTGAAGGTCCTTTCCCGCAGAACCCGCCGGAGTTGGGGAAAACCGCAAAGAATTATTCCGGGCGGATTATTTTCTTTCCCGAAAGGAACGCGATTGCCACAACAATAAGCGCTATCGCCGGAGGCAGAATTCCGCCTGTTTCCGGAATAACCGCCACAACGGCCTTTTTCCTTGCTGTAAGCGTCCTTATTTCCCTTCCGTACAGCGCTCCGGAACCGGCATCCGAGACCTCAACCGCCACGCTGTAGTTTCCCGGCTGCAGCCCAGCTGTGCTGAACGTGAAATCTTGCGGCATTGTTGAGAATGTTTCTGCTGTGCCTGTCTCCAGCAGGCTTATTCCCACTGGGTTCCCGCTGCTGTCGTTCACATTAAGGCTGATTATCACAAGCTTGTCGCTTTCCAGCTGCTGGTTTTTCATTATGATTGTTGCTGTGACATTAACCGGCGGTGCAGCGCCTGCCTCGACAACTTGCGGGTTCAATTCAACGGAAGAAATGCTGAAGAGAGTGCCCGGCTGTGTTTCCGTGACCCTGACGGCGATTTGCTTTTCCGCCCTCAGTCCGTCCGCATCTTGCGCAACAATTTTCGGGCCCCATACCTTTGCGGTGCTGTACGTGTGGATTGTTGTTCCGCCGTTCGGGAGCAGGCTTTCACTAGTGCCGTCACCAAAATCCAGCGTGCATTCGGCCAGCTGCCGCGCTTCCGGGTCTGTACAGGTTGCGGTGAAATTGACAGCCAGCGGCATCATCCCGCTTGGCGGCGTTGCGGTTAGCGTTACTATCGGCGGCGAGACTTCGCATTTTATGCTGTTTATTTTCACGCCATCGTAAACTGCACTGCCGTCCGAGTGGAAATAAAATTTTATGCTGCTCTCCGTCGCTGGCGCCTGTTGCCATGTTTGGTTTTCTCTTAAACCGCTGTCACTGTATAGTTGTGTTGCCCCCGTGCCGTCGTAAATGTAGACAAAGTCGTAGCTGCCTTCAGTGTTAATGTAATAATTGACTTCCGCCACTTTTCCCCCTGCAGGGCAGCTGTACACGCCGCTCCAGTAATCCGAGCCGTTTGTGTAGTCGTTCCATCTTGTCCACCAGCAGATGTTGTTCACGCCCGTTAAGAGAGTAACATTGTTTCCGCAGTCTGCGGTGTCTTCTCCGTCCTCCAAGCCGTCGCCGTCATCGTCGATTCCGTTGCAGCAGTTCTCCGGCGGCTTATTCACGCAGCCTCCGGTTCCGTCGCACGCGCACGGCGGTGCTGCGCAGCTTCCTGCTGCATTCGTTGCGTCGCATTGCCCCGGGTCTTCGGTGTTTGTTATTGTTGTTTCTCCGCATCCGTTTGTGCATGTTGGTGTTTTGCATACGTTGTCCGGGCAGTCCGTGGCATCTGCCGGGCAGTTTTCTCCTGTGCTGCATGCCCCGTTGGGGCAGGTTACCCCTGTTGTAATCGGGCCGTAGTTTTGCGTCGGTGCGTTGTAGTTTATTGGTTTCAGCAGCTGGTAGTTTGTTCCGTCCCCGTTTGATATTGCGGCTGCGATGTTGTTGCTTGTGGTGTTTGTTGCTGTTTTGTATACGAAGTATATTTTTCCGTCGCTGAATATTTGCGCTTCGAAGTCTTCCACATTGGTTGTGTTGTATTCTTTTGTGTTCCATCTGAATACTGTATGGTCGGGGTATTCGCATCGGTATACCTTGTTTTTTTCGCTGTTGGTGTTGTCCCCGAGGTCTGTCCATAGTGGCGCGATTATTGTGTTGTTTTGTATG
>Ga0315291_10000667_pt1 | contig 45751 bp, 40 predicted proteins | sample YL17G12_20_MG_FD_203070 | JGI IMG/M metagenome (GOLD analysis project Ga0315291, IMG submission 203070) | Sediment microbial communities from Yellowstone Lake, YNP, Wyoming, USA - YL17G12_20 | ecosystem: Environmental > Aquatic > Freshwater > Lake > Sediment | place: USA: Wyoming | collected...
TTCCATAGGTGCTCTGCTATATTATATCATATTTTATCGAACAAAACTAGTTCCTCGATGGATATCGGTCTGGGGTCTTGTTGCTGCCATATTAGCCATGGTATCATGCGCGTTAGCCACGGTCGGTCTCGTCACTCCTTTTGGTACGGAACAAATCCTTATCGCTATTCCAATGCTACCGCAAGAAATGGTTCTTGCTGTATGGCTCATAGTCAAAGGATTCAATCCATCCGTAATTGCTTCCAAATCTCCTCAAGTGGATAGTTAAGCAACCATGGAAACCCAAGCCACAAGTCGAAGTAAGCAACAGACGTCACACGAGTTCTCCAAGAAACTGTTCAAACTGACTATTGGGGGAGGAGTAGCATTCTGGGCAATTACCATCGCCTTATCCCTGCTTCCCATGATGGCGGAGTTCAGAGCTGCCCTTTCAATTCCTTATATTGAAGGCGCTCTTGTTGAACCTTTGCTTGGTGGCATGATTATCAGCTGCGGCCTCAGCTATTTCTTGCTTCGTTTTTTTGACAAGATTCCAACAAAAAATCCAATTCTAAAATCCGTGATACTAAGCTTCGTCGCCCTAGGCATTGTCTTTATCTTGCTCGTAGTTGCCACAAGTCGTACGAGTGATGCCTTGCATATCTTCCTCATCGGCGTAACGTTTAACATACCAAGGTTTCTCGTTCTTGGAATAGTTATTGGCTATCTATACAAAAGGCTGTACGGGTCAGCCTAATTTTGGTCTGGTTTTGAACCCTCGTCGTCGTTCAACGTTTTCCTTGTGTGTGTGTGCGCACCAAGCTTCCCACACACACACCAACGAAATCCAACAAGGACGACGGTCCTACAGAAGACTCCTGTCTTGAGGCACGGGAACAATACCTCGCTCAGGTCCTAGTAAGAGTCATGCTTTCTGTCTAGATTTCCATGCGTACCAGACTATCAATGCTGAAGCCATAATTCTTGAAATATGCATCAGTATCTGATGGGCAGGTTCCGCTAGTGACCCAAGCCAATCAAAGAGGCAAATACCAGTGTAGGTCACTCCTAGAACCACGTTTGCCCAGCGATCTATCGAATCCTTCAAAGTCAAGGATAGAAAAGCCATCACCAACGGAACCAACATCATGATTGTCGTAAGCAGAATCAGTTCAGGTGTTACCTGGAAACCTGCGATCTCTCCTGCAGTTATTTGTGCCATTGCACCTGGGTCAAAGAGCGCCGATACCAATGAAACCAAAAATGCCACTGTCCAAAATAGCCACAGCACTGAAATCTTTATCCTCCAATCTTCCAAGGTATTCACCTCATGGCCTTAGATCCGGCCTTATGGCCACGATGGGGTAAGTCTTGGCAGCAGCTGTCACTAACTTGTTGAACATTTCTTCCGTTGTTTCTGCCGTAATTCCAACGCGGTCCGCATGGGAATCCCGTACATACTCTGCGAGCCTAGGCACTGCAACCGCTTCATCGTCTTCGATTGCCCTTGCGAAACATTTCATTGTTTTCCCTTCCTGAAGCAGGTCAACCATTGACTCTTTGCGAAAGTTGCGCCACCAATTTGGCAGAAAAGCAAAGCACCCAGGCACGACGATAAACTCATCTCTGTACTTTGCCATATGAAAAATTACTGAGCGTTTCTTGTGCGTCTTTCTCCCTGTGTAGGTCATTACCACCAAGCGCTTGGGTAGCAAGAAGCGAAAAGGTGAACGAAGAATAGGCTCAACGATAGGATTGAGTAAGATGCTGATGAGCCTGTAGGACTTCATATTATCGCTTCCCCGTCTTTCTTTCCTCAGTAGACATACAGTCGTTGTATGCTTAACATTTTGCTTAACATACGCTAACGCCAGAAAGTTGGTCTTCGCGCTCTAAAACCTAGTCTGCATCTGAAAGAGACTTGGGTCGAAAGTGTGATATTTGCAGAGGGCGCAACGCATGTCGCTTGCTAAGGTACATCGCTTCAGCGTTCTGCTTTCACTGCTTTCTCTTGACTCGCCGAGGAGCGCCGAGGAGGGAGGTGAGAGATTGGAGAAAAAGATGCCATACGGGCTGAAAATGACCTTCTTGGTTCATATGTTCGTGGCAGGCATCGTCGGAGTGATATTTTTGCTGATTCCGGAAACGTACGGGAGCATGAGCGGTTTCCCTGTCAATATTCCGGCAGTGGTAAGTGTGGAACGGTTCATTGGAGCAGCCTTCCTAGCCTTCGCTACAAGTTCGTGGTTCGCTTACAAGGAGGCCATGTGGGATAGAGTGAAGATCGTGGTTCAGATGGAGATCGTCATGACGATTCTTGGAGCTCTGGCCATGGTGTGGGGCTTGCTCTCTGGCGGTTTCCCCGTTGTAGATTGGATGTTCGTCGCTATTCTCGTTGTCTTCGCAATCGCTTTCATTACCTTCTACTCTCGCAACTAGAGCCTTTGAGCGTATTCCTAGAACCGCGAGTTTCTTTGCGTCTTTTTTTTTTGTGTGTGTGTGGGTCTAGTGGTGCGGGCAGCCAAATTTGAACCAGTAGTTCTAGCTCAATGTCTACACACTAATGTCTAGATGGTGCGGCCGCCGGGATTTGAACCCGGGTTTCTTCCCTACGGATGTAGGTCAGAAGCGGTCCGCCTAGTGTTGGCAGGCTTGCGGCGCGCGTGTTGCGCACGTTCCCGTCCTAGACCAGACTAGACTACGGCCGCACGGGCCAACAGAGGAACATTTGGAGACTAAAGCCTTACCGTTTCACACACTCCACCGACATATTGTGCACAATGGATCTGCGCGTGCTAGTCGAAGTGCTTGGACTTCCTCAGCTGCAGACAACAGTAGGGGCACCGAGGCCGGTACTCAGAGAACGAGGTCCTACATTTCAGGCAATACCAGCCCAAACCGGAGACTCTGCTAACTTGGGAATGGATCCCCAGCCTTCATGGGTTTTTCGCATTGGTCCCTTCTGGATCAGCGAAGAACCAACTGTCTAGGGAAGATCGTGCAGCTCGGAACGTAACCAAAGTCAGGCGCCGGCCAACCGAACCTCTGGCGCTGGAGAAGCCGATGGACGTTCGCATGCTTCTTCGCTTCCCACCCCAATCCACTCCTAGGGATAAGATTTGGGTCATGACTCTGAGTCTTCAGATAGCCTGTCTCAACTGCTCTTCTAACCAGCTCTTCTCCCCTCTCTGTTCTGATTAGCATTGCAGTCACTCTGGGATCAGCTCCCGGTTCTGTGATGAATGAATCGCCTACGGAGATGTCTGCGAGTTCGGCTGCAAAATCAATGCACATGAGGCATCGGTCCCTCTTGTATGAACTGGCTCCCAGGAAGTGCCAGATGTAGTCATGTTTGCTGGAAACGGTTACGACTTTATTGTCCTTGCGTTTGACTGTGAGATACCCGGGCCAGTCTCCTCCTCTATAGTCGATTTCTGAAACCTCATCGAGGCCAACGTTTCCAATCTCTGCAATCAGATGCTTTGTTCCGGCGCCATAGTAGTTTGCGGCACAGAACAGACCAACCATGAAGTGGATACTCTTTGCAATATTGACAGGCTTGCCCTGCATAATCATCTTGCGGAGACCATGTATGTGACATGGGCAACCCACTATGCCCAGTTTCCTCAGGCGCTGCTTCGCCACGGCCTCATACAGTAGCTCGTTCACTGGAACCATGACGTACGCGCTATTTGATTTGCGACTGACGAATTCACCCGCACTCTTCACGATGCAAGGACGAAATCTCCAAGGAGGATCATCAAAGGGAGCTGCAATGATGGCTCCATCAATGATTCCTTCATCGAAAGCGTAGGAGAAGATCGCTGATGTCGCTCCTCCACTCGAACTTGCTTTTCTCACGTTTTCGTTTGTCGCGAAACCCTTCAGGCACGTTCGATAGATTCCAAGGCTTTGTTCACTCTCACTTCGCTTTCTGCCAAACGTCACGGAGTCAAGTTCGGGCATAGGGATGTCGCGTCCGGGGCACACGTCATAACAGATCCCGCAAGCAGTACATTTGCCAGACAATTGCGGGATCGGTTCATCTTCCTCGTATGCCATGTGGACTGACCCGAGCGGGCAAACGCCTACACAGGTTCCACATCCGGTACATAACCCGACATTGATTATGTCTCGGTTAAGACGGTCGAAGTCTTTCTGGGTTTCGTGAGGCATCGGTTTCGGGTCCTGCAAGTGTGTCCGAGAGGTTGCAGTGGCTCATCTATTTGAGCGCATCTATCCTGATCGTGTACAAGCTGTGCGGCGCGTTGATCGAAAGGTTTGAAGCTCTTAATAGCATCTCATCGGGATACGCAGGTATACTCTCGGAAACCGTGAAGGATCATGAAACCCTACGAGCTTCTTGAAGGAACAATAGACTTGCATATACACGCGGCCCCCGACCTGTTCCCAAGACCGCTCGACGAGATCGATGTGGTCCGACAGGCCAAGGAAGTTGGGATGAGAGGCGTCCTTCTGAAGTCGCACTTCACCACTAACGCTGATCGCGTTTATTCAATCCGAAAACAGATCGATAACATTGAGGTGTTTGGGTCTGTGGTTCTCAACTATGCGGTTGGCGGCATCAATCCTGAAGCCGTCTTTGCAGGTCTGAACTTTGGTGCAAAAAGGGTCGAGATGCCAACGGTTGACTCCAAGACCCAGATCAAGATGTTCGGGCGAACGTACCCGTGGAGCAAGCTCAAGTTACCGGAGGCCGAGGGGATCTCCATATTCGAGCCGAATGGGTCCCCTGTTCAGGGGTTAGGGAAGATCTTCGAATATGTGGCAGCTCATGATGCTATTCTGGCGACAGGTCACCTGACTGCTCCAGAAAGGGAGTATCTAGTCTCAGAAGCCAAGAAGGCAGGCGTCAGGAAGATACTTGTCACTCACGCTGATCTGGATATCGTTTCAGTGTCAGTTGAGGAGCAGAAGAAGCTCGCCGATATGGGGGCGTATATTGAACACTCCTTTACGCCCTGCATGCATCTGAGGCAAAGGCTCGACCCGAGGAAGATCGTGGAGGCGATAAAGGCTGTAGGAGCGGACAGATGCATCATGTCGAGCGACATGGGGCAGCCAGTCAATCCCATACCAGTTGAAGGATTCAGGATGTTCATCACTACCATGCTTCACTTGGGGATCGCTCAAAAAGAGATAGACCTAATGACAAAGACAAATCCGGCGAAGCTCTTGAATCTAGACTGAGTCGGCCTCCTGACCTATATGCAATTGGAATCCCGAAGATACTCCATTGTCGAAGCGCTTTTCTATGTGCCTTAACCGTATGCTGTGAGTATGAGAATTCTCGAAGAGGCAGAAGTTCGAGTAAACAATGGTCGAGCGTTCGTCTTAAGAAAAGGGCACCATATCCGCGTGCAGGCGGTATCAACGGTTGATTTCGTTGTTTTTAATCTAGGCGACTTAAGAGAGCGCTTTGATCAGGCCAGAACCAAGGTACACAACATGAGTATCTTCGTAAGCACCGGAGATCCACTGGTCTCGAAGTACGCGAACGTCATGCTTACGATTTTCGACGATGGCTACAAAGATGGTACACACGACATGGAGAAAGGAACATGCAGCAAGTACAGTTTCAGTAGATTCATAAACAGTCCCGAGAGCATTGAAAAATGGAAGAAGATGGGGAGGTCAATACCACCCCCTGACCATGGATGCTGGGAGAATTTGACAGAAGCGCTGAAACCTTGGAAAATCGAGGCAGAGGATATTCCTAGCCCCTTGAACCTGTTCCAAACAATGAAAATCGATGCAAAGACGGGAGCTATCGAGCACGCTGAAGTGAGCATGCACGATCGTTCTCCTGGATCGTATGTGGACTTGAGAGCGGAGATGGACTGTCTCGTCGCGTTGAGTGCCTGCCCTGAAGGAGGCCGTACAAAGACGCCTGTCCATGTTCAAGTATATGAACCATAGTCAATCCATGTTTCCGTGATGCAAGGCTCGGCATATCGCCGCAAGAGGCTTTCGAGTTGGACGTTTTGAACGTGGACACCGAAAACCCCCAACACAAGCACTACACATCCACATAAGCTGCTTTTGCCTGCGAATTGCAGTCATAACTCCCCCCTCCGGCAGCATCACTCTGAAACTGCGGTGTCGGGTTTTGGGCTCACAGAAGGTCTGTGAAGGAAACTGACCCCATTGAGCTCAGTGGTGACCGCCCAGCCCTCTTATGAGTCAGTTATGTAGAGAGTGCCAATGAGGAGCGCACAGCATCCTATTGAACTCATCATGCACGCTCGCAATACGAATGGAATGTACTAGCTGTGGAGCGAGTCACGGCCTTGATGAGAAGGTAGTTGTGTGCACCAGATGCGGCGGAGTCCTAGATGTCAAATGTGATTTAAGCAAACTGCAAAAAGTGGACAAGCGTTCCCTGAAGACTCGGATACGCTCTCTTTGGCGATACCGTGAATTTCTTCCTATCGTAAATGATGATTGCATTGTCTCGATGGGCGAAGGCTTAACCCCCCTAAGGCCTGCTACCAAGTACGGTGCGTCAATAGGGCTTTCCAATCTGGTTCTGAAGATTGACTATCTGAATCCGACAGGATCGTTTAAGGATCGGGGTTGCTCGGTAAATGTTTCGAAGCTGAAGGAGTTGAAACTCACAACCGTGATGGATGACTCGTCAGGTAATGCAGGTTCCTCGTTGGCCGCCTATTGCGCCGCCGCGGGAATAGGCTGTACACTCTACGTCCCTGCGGAATCCCCGAAGGAGAAACTCGTACAGGCTGAAATGTATGGCGCGAAGGTTGTGAGGGTGACCGGTACAAGAACTGATGTTGCCAAAGCCGCAGAGGAGTGCTGGAAGATATCGGGTCTTTACTATGCGTCACATAACCTTAGCCCATTCTTCTTTGAGGGCATGAAGACACTCGCCTACGAGATATGTGAGGACTTGGATTGGCGTGGTCCAGACCACGTGGTTTTCCCAGTAGGAGGAGGGGCGCTGATAGCAGGTGCTTGGAAGGGCTTCAAAGAGCTACTGGAGTCCGGCTGGATAGACCATCTGCCGAAACTCCATTGCATTCAATCGGAAGCATGCATGCCGATAGTCGAGGCCTTCAGGAAGGGAAGTCTAGAGGTTACGCCGGTTAAGGAGAATGAAACGATAGCTGGAGGAATAAGAATATCCAACCCCGCTCGGGGCAAACAGGTTCTCGAAGCCATCCGAGACACGTTTGGCGAAGCTGTACCGGTTACTGACGAGTCGATCATTCAACATCAAGCAGCAGTCGCCAGAAGTGAAGGCGTTTTTCCAGAACCCACCTCATGTGCAGCACTAGCGGGACTGGAGAGACTGCGAGAGATAGGCGCTATCGACGCCCGCGATCTGGTGATCGTGCCGCTGACAGGATTCGGTTTGAAAGACACTGGAACAGCTGCGAGGTCGCTTTCATCGCGCGGTCGGTGGAGGTTCTCATCGCGTACGGCGTATTCTTGATGTCATTTTCATCCCTTCGCGGGCAGCTCTTACGTTGATCTCGACTGTTTGGGTGGGCACATATTCTCTCACTGCTGTGAAAAGTGATTCCTCAGAGATTATTTTCGTCCATGCTTGTAAGGCGCCTAGCATGACCATGTTTTCGACTATTCGGCGGCCTAAGGTGTCCGCCGTTTTCGCTGCGACGATTTTGAGGATGTTGATGTCTTTGCGGTCCGGTAATATCTTTACCATGTCTGGGTCGGCTAGTAGGGTGCCTCCAGGAAGAAGGTCGCCAAGGTACTTGGAGAGTGCCGGTTCAGACATCACGATAAGTGTGTGTACTCTGTCCGCATGTGGGTAACCTATCGGATCTTTTGAGATTATTACTTCGGCTTGACATTCGCCGCCTCTGGACTCTGACCCGTAGGAGGCTACTTGTGTCGAATACTTGCCGTCGAGTATGGCGGCCCGCCCAAGAATTATTGACGCTAGGACTACTCCTTGGCCCCCGAAGCCGCCTATCTTGACACAGGCTCTAACAGGTTGCTGCAACTTTTGCCTCCAGTTCTCGATAACAGTCTTCTAGTGTGGGGAGCCGTTTTTCCACAAATTTGCCCACAACGATTTTGCCATTCAACTCTTCAGCAGATGCCTTTGCAGCCTGATCTCGAGTAATGGATTTTTTCCGAAGATACTCGATATTCTCCACTGGGTCCGCGATTCCGAGCGAGTGTCGACCGTGAATTGTTGGACATTGAGAAACCACTTCGATGAATGCGAATCCTCGATGAGAGAGTGCCTGCTTGATGGCTTGTATCAAGGCGCCAGGGTGTGCCGTGGTCCATCTGGCCACATAAGTCGCGCCCGCCGTCTCAACTAGCTTGCAGATGTCAAACGGTCTCTCAACGTTACCTCTAGGGCTTGTTGTGGTATAGAGACCTCTGGCAGTAGTCGGTGCCACCTGGCCACCGGTCATAGCATAAACCCCGTTATTGACCATGATGACGGTGACGTCGAGGTTTCTCCTTGCCGCGTGAATCAAATGATTTCCACCTATCGAGCCACAATCACCATCACCTGTAAGCACGACGACCTTCACCTCTGGTTTCGCCAGCTTGATTCCGGTCGCGTACGCCAGAGTCCTACCGTGAATCCCATGTATAGCATACATGTCTAGGTACGCTGGAATTCTCGAGCTGCAACCCACTCCTCCTATGGCGACCATCTTCCTTGTATCAAGCCTCAGTTGATCTATCGCAAACAGGAGTGCGTTCATAATCTGGCCGCACCCACAGCCCTGACAGAACATGTGGGGGAGTTCCCCCCCTCGAACGTACTTCAGATTCGGATGCTCCATGAACTGTGTCTCCTGATTTCGCTCAGAATTTCCTCAGGTGAATGTATCCTGCCTTGATTCTTCGGTACCGAGATAACCTCAGCCGAGCAACCCAGAACTTCTTTCACCACGTGCACATATCTTCCGGTGTTCATTTCAGGAACCAGCACTTTCTTAGCTTTCCTAGTTGAGTCCTGCATTGCCTTCGCGGGCACTGGCCAAATGTTCTTCAGTTTCAGCATCCCCGCCTTGACACCCATCCCTCTGGCTGTTCTCACGGCCTCAATACACCCTCGGGCTTCACTACCGTATGCTATCACGACAACTTCAGCGTCCTCCGTGGACTCGGCATCATACATGGCGATTTCATCGGCTTTGCCGGCGATCTTCTTCTCTATTCGGTTGTAGAGTTCCTCGTACATCCTTGGTGTCCATGCGATTCGTCCCCGTTCATCATGTGGGTTATGCGTGTAGAGAACCTGATATCCGTCACCGATCTCAGACATCCGGGGGACAAGATCCTCCTCGCCCCTAAACGCCATGAACTCTTTGGGTGGGACGATAGGTTTCTTTCTGTTGACAACTTCCAGCTGATCGGGCGGAGGGATTCTAATGCCCTCACGCATCAGACTAATCGTCGCTTCGGACAGAACTATGACCGGATTTCGGAATCTTTCCGCAAGGTTGAACGCCTCAAAGGTTAGGTCGAAAAGCTCCTGAACTGAGGATGGTGTTAGGACAATCATTTCGTGGTCCCCCGCGGCCCCATATCTTGCTTGCATAACATCGGATTGTGTGGGGAAGTTCTCGCCCCTTTGTCGCATAACGTCTACGATTACTATCGGAATCTCATCGGCCACAGCATACTCGATGCCCTCCTGCATGTAGTTGTATCCTGCACTTGCTGTTGCAGTCATTGCTTTCTTGCCGGCGAGTGAAGCTCCGCAAATGGCATAGATTGACCCAAGCTCATCTTCCATCTGAATGAACCTGCCCCCAACTTCTGGCATTCGCTGAGCCATGTGTTCACATATCTCGTTTGCAGGCGTAATGGGATAGCCGGCAAAAAACCGGCAGCCAGCTGCAATGGCTCCCTCAACTATTGCGTGATTGCCCAGCATGAATTGAAGTTCCGGGTCATTGCGCGTCAGTTCTTCTTCTCTCCCTCTTCTTCCACGGCGACTGCTAGGTCGGGACAGTAGAGCAGGCATGCCCTGCAACCGCTACAGTTCTCAGGGAACTCTACCTTCGCCATCTTGTATCCGAGGTCGCCGAGAGTATCAGACCTAACAAAAACCCCCATGGGGCAGAATCTGATGCAGAAGCAGCAGCCTTTACATAATCTCTCGTCGATCTCTACTTTGAATCGTTTCTGGATTCGTGGGGTTCTCTTCTCGCGATCGACTGCGATGGCGACAGCCGGGTCGGATGAGATGGTAATCCCCTCCTGGTCAAGCGTGTTCTCCGATACGAATTTAGTCTTTGCTGCCATTTTCACGTCTGGATACCCTTCCGTTCGAGAATCAACACATCACTTCCTAGAACCGTATCTTCTACTTCAGTTCCTTTCTGATCAGAGCCGGAATTTCCTCTGGCGATTTGGCAATTAGAGCACCAGCGTCCCTAAGTGCAGTGATTTTGCCTTGGGCAGATCCTCGCCCTTGTTGAATTATGGCGCCTGCATGGCCCATCTTTTGACCGGGCGGTGCAGATCTTCCGACTACTAGGGCGACTACTGGCTTCGCGTACCCGCTCTTTATGTACACGGCAGCTTCTTCTTCGATGTGCCCGCCTATTTCTCCGAGCAACACGACTGCATCAGTGTCCCTGTCTTCCCTAAACATTTGGAGTGCCTTGCGGTGAGTGAAGCCCCACATGGGCCCCCCGCCTAAACCCACAACCGTTGATTGACCGATTCCATTTTCGGTAAGTGTCTTGGCCGTCTCGTAGGAGAGAGCACCGCTTCTAGATATGATTCCAACCCTGCCTTCAGTGAATAGCTGATGCGGCTGAACACCCAATTTCGATCTCCCCGGCGAAATCACACCCGAGGTGTCGGGTCCAATCACCGCGGTGTTGTGCTCAGAGGCATGGGCTAGCATCTTAGCTGTGTCTGAGATGGGAACTGCCTCTGCCAACACAACTACGAGCCGGAGACCAGCATCGATAGCTTCCATTGCAGCATCACTTGCAAACGGCCCGGGGACGAAGCATATCGACACCTCCGGCTTCGTCGCATCTGCAGCTTGACGAACAGAATCGAATACTGGAACACCGTTGTAGGTTTGAGCGCCTTTGCCGGGTGTTACTCCTGCGACAACGTTTGTTCCATAATCAATCATGATTCTTGTTTGGAACGATCCGATCTTTCCAGTTATTCCCTGCACTAAGACCCTTGTGCCCTTGTCGACTAGGATTGCCATCTCAATCGTCTCTTGAAAGAGACGCCGATCTTTTCACGGCCTCATAGAGGTTGTCGAAGAATCCGATTCCCTTGGCGCTCAATATTGCTCGTCCTTCGTTTTGCTTCGTGCCACTCATTCTGACAACGATCGGGGTCTTTGTGGGGCGCTTTGCGAGATAGTTCGTGATGCCTTGCGCCATCTCATCCATTCTGTTCAATCCTCCGATCAGGTTGATCAGGAGGACTCGGACATTATCAACTCTCAGAGCTGCCAGCATTGTATTCTCCATTAGCTCGGGTGTGATCTCGCCGCCCATTTCGCAGTAGACTCGAATCTTACCGCCTAGGTCTGTAACCAAGTCAAGGGTGAGCATTCCCGAACCTGCACCGTCGGCAATTACACCAATGTCTCCTTCCATTTCGATGTAGGTAGGGATGCCGAGCGTCTTCGCGTCGCTTCGTCGAAATTCAAGTCCTTCCCTCGGGCAACTGGGCAGTTGTTCGATTCTATTGAGCAAGTTTGACTGTCTGCTTGCACTTTTGTCATCAAGGCTCAACTTTGCATCGAGCGCTACGAAGCTTCCATCCCGTAGAACGGCCAACGGGTTGATCTCGACTAGTTCTGCATCATGTTTTTCAAAAATGGACCAGAGACCACTCACTATGGTGGAGTACTGCACAACCTCGGGGCCCTTGAGTCCGATATCTGTGGCGAGTTCTCTCGCTTGGTAGGCGCTGAAACCATCGCAGGGGTCGATTCGCTTCCTAGCGACGTCGCGTGGATGTTCATTTGCGACAGTTTCGATGTCAACACCACCTCGCGACGAGCCGATCAGTGTAGGGCAATTGTTTGGGTAGTCCCATGTGATTGCGGCGTATATCTCTCGGGCAACATCGAGCTTTTCTTCGATGAGCAAGGCTCTAGTTTTCTCTCCTTTCACATTCATGCCTAGGACTTGGGACGCAACATTGGTCAGCTCGTTGGGGTTAGCGCAGAATTTCACCCCGCCCGCCAGACCTCGCCCGCCCGTTAGAACTTGTGCTTTCACCACAAGGGGTGGATGGATGTCCCTTGAGATTTGGATGGCTTTCTCGGCTGTCAGTGCGAGGCGGCCCTTTGGAATTGGGATTCCGTTTTCCTTGAGGATTTGTTTTGCTTGAAACTCGAAGAGTTGCATCAGAAGCGCCTCACGTGCGAATTCGTGGTATCACTGCTTTCGCATCATTTCACGTAAGGCATGACTTGCTCAGCGAACGGTATCAGTACCTTCTCATGATTTACTTCCGAGTATGGTGCAGAGAAGCAGCGCAGCCAAATTGTCTGTATGCCTAGTTGGACGATGTCGCGAAGCTTTTCAACGCATTCTTCTGGTGTACCGGCGACCGAAAACCTGCGTACAACATCGTCAGTTAGGTAATTCCGATCCTCATAGGCAGCCTGTTCGGTTCCGTTCTTCCTGCATGCTAGGAGGAAAGAAGCAACATCCTCTTTGAAACCTTCGAACATCGCCGGATACATGTCAGGGGAAGTGTTCAGAAGCGCTTGCGTAACGAATGGCCTGACGTTGTTGATTGCTTGCTTGGAATCTTGTGAAACCGAGGTGTAAACCCAAGCGATCAGCTTCAAGTCACTTAGCGTCCTCTTTGCTCTGCGCGCACCGCCGCCTATCTTCTCGAGCGCGTCTTTGAGCAGCTGCGGGGACGCAAAAGCTATCACTGCTCCGTCCGCTATCTCACCTGCAAGCTCCAGGTTGCTCGGGCTTCGGCTTGCGATATAGATCGGTATGTCCCTGCGGGTCTGAAGGTTAGTTTTGGCCTTGGTTACGCTGAACATTTTTCCTTTGAATGTTACTTCCTCACCCTGAAGGAGATTCTTGATAATGTAGAACGCTTCGCGGATTGCGATGTTGGGCCTTTTCCGCTCTAGGTGCAATTCCTTGAAAGCAGCACCGCCTGCTCCCAGCGTCAGCAATGCGCGGCCGTGCGAGACTTCGTCCAAACTAGCTATGGCCGTTGCCTGCAATCCCGGAATCCGAGAGTAAGGGTCGGATACGCATGGGCCTAGCAGTATCTCGTTCGTGTTCAGCGCTTCGGCTGTGAGTGTGACGTAGACGTCTCTTTCGCCCCGGAACCTTTGGTCAGCATGGACAAAGTACTTGAATCCCAGTAGCTCCGCAGTCTTTGCCAACCAGATAGTTTTCTTGAGCGGTTCAACGGGGGACGATCCGACCCCAAATGTCACCAAAGAGATTCATCACCGCCCTACTGTGTTGCCCGTTTAATTCGCTCGACTGTCTGCTTTAGCTCGCCCATCTTCACGGCGTACACGAATCTTACGTAGCCTTCGCCGTATTTGCCAAAGGACGAGCCGGGCACTAGCATAATCTGCGCTTTCTCAAGCAAGTGCTCCGCCAACTTGGATGAAGTCATCGACTTGTCCTTGATTTTGGGAAATGCGTAGAAGGCTCCCTTAGGTTTTGCGCAGGAGAAGATTTTCAACTTATCCAGCTCGGGCACGAAGTAGTCTCTGGCTCTCTGATACTCTTTGACCATCTGGTCTACGTATTTGTCGCATTCCTTCAGAGCCGTGACCCCTGCTTTTTCGACAAATGCTGCAGGGTGCGTCACCGAATGCTGCTGGACTATGAGCATCCTGCTGATGATCTCTTTGCTCGCTGTTACGTAACCCAATCTCCAACCGGTCATCGAGTACGCCTTCGAGAATCCATTTACTGTTATTGCAAGGTCCTCCATGCCAGGGAAGGAGCCTATGCTGTAGTGGTGTGTTCCGATGTACACTATCCTCTCGTAAATCTCGTCGGACATTGCGAGGATGCCATGTTTGCTGCATACGTCAGCGATGCCTTCGATGTCATCTTTTGACATCACCATTCCGGTTGGGTTGTTCGGAGAGTTCAGTATAACCATCTTGGTTTTCGATGTGAGCTTTTCCTCAATCTTCTCCGCATTGATGCTGAAGCCTTCTTCGTCAATCATTGAAACTGAGACAGGAACGCCTCCTGCGATCTCTACGCATGAAGCGTGAGTCGCCCAATATGGATCTGGAATCAGAACTTCGTCGCCAGGATCAATTGTGCATAGAATCGCCGTGAATATTGCTTGCTTAGCTCCGACTGTAACTATGATCTGCGATACTGGAACATCTATTCCGTTGTCCCTCTGGAGCTTAGCTTTGATCTCAGAACGCAGCTCAGGCAGGCCTGCGCTTTCAATGTAGAATACCATGCCTGAATCCAGAGCTTTCTTCGCGCTTTCCTTGATCGGAGCTGGAGTGTCAAAGTAGGGTTGTCCTTCAGAAAGGTCGATCACGTCAATGCCTTTCGCTCTCAGCTCTCTCGCCTTATCCGGCAGGTTAACGGTTGCTGAGGGAGTGAGAGTAGCCACTCTGTCTGCCAGAATCTTTCTTGCCATATCCTACCGCCGTTGCCTAAAGCCCAGGGAACCGTTTGTACCGATGCCATCAATCAGAAATTGAAACATAGTCTCCCTCGTTATCTACCGGTCAAATCAAACGGTTATGTCTGATTTACATGTTTGGGAATTTCAGGACGAAAAACAATCCACGAATGAATTAGGCAAAGCGCGCCCCATTGGCGAGCTAATGGGACGCGGTATTTCAATCTGGGCTAGCTTTGTGCAATAGATCGCATCACTTGATTCTACCAAGTATTAGCGACAGCAACGCCATCCGAGTGACGAGACCACAGAACACTTGGCGGAAGTAGGCTGCGTTCTTGGTTTCATCGACGTCTCTGGCGATTTCTGGCCCTCTAGGCAACGGGTGAAGGATTGTGACGTCGGGTTTCATTTCGTTCAACATTTCTCGGTTTAGGACATACGGTCCAGTATTGACCCGAACGACGTCCGCGTTTCGGATGTAGGGCAACGGATCACTCTCGTTGGAGATTCGTGGCTCGTGACCCAGTCTGCTTCGAATCTTGGCGACCAGTTCGTTCGACAACGAAGATTCCTTCGGTGAAACAAGTGTCAAATCAACGTCAAATGAGGCAACGCCCAACAGAAATGATTTCGCGGATCTCGAATTAGCGAGGTTACCGATTTGTGCGATCTCAAGGCCGTCAATCTTGCGTTTTTCCTTGAGTATAGTGAAAAGATCCAGCATGGCCTGGGTCGGATGTTCTGTTACTCCGTCGCCACCATTGATGACAGGAACCTTGGAATATTCGGCGGCGGTTTTTGCGCTCCCTTCTGTGAGACTTCGAATGACCATAATGTCAACGTACTTTTCAACGACTCTAATCATGTCATCCAACTCTTCTTTTGGTTCTCCGCCTGTTCCAGATGCTCGTGTCACACTCGGACTTGAAAAACCTGTGATAGCGCCACCCAGCCGGAGCATCGCAGCTTCAAAAGATATTCTCGTTCTGGTACTCGGCTCGTAGAAAAGAACTCCGAGGTTCTTGCCCTCAAGAATCCTTGACTTGTGTTTACCTTGTGCTATGGGTATCATCCCGTCAGAGACTTTGAAAAGATGCTCTAGGTCTTTCCTCGTGAAGTCGAGGATCGAAATAACGTCTTTTCCAACAAATCCCAAACAGAGTCACTTGTTCATTGATGCGAAAAAAATCTGTATTAAAGCTTTGTAGGTCGCTCCCAGATTTGGAAAGTCGCTGAGCTGTAGCTCACGATACCGTGACAAAGCTCAAAGAAAGAAGAGGAAGGCTCGGCCGCAGTATTCTACTTGATGAATAGTCTGCGTTCGAAGTTGCCGAGCACTTCTGCTCCGCGGTCGGTTACTGCGACGGTCTCGCTGAAACCAACACCGCCGAACTCTAATATCCTGAGGGAGAGTATGACGTGGAAGACCATGCCGGGCTTCAAAACCATCTTGCCCTTCTCCCTGATGTGTGCAATTTCCTCTCCCCAAGTCGGAGGAAATGCTATCCCTACGGAGTAGGCAGTTCGATGTCTGAATGCTTCACCAAAACCTAAACGCGCTACTTCCGATCTTACGTCGTTGTCGACCTCTGCTGATGTTCTTCCCGGTTTGATGGCTTGAATTGCAACATCTACGCCCCTGATTGAAGCTTCGGCCATCTTTGCGAGTCTCTGCGAAGGTTCGCCTACGGATGCAGTTCTCATCATCGCAGCATGATACCTATTCACGCAGCTTGGTATTTCCAGAAAAACTTGGTCGCCTTTCTCGATTCGCCTATTCTCGTAGTTTGCATGCATTATGCCCGTGCGTTTTCCAGAGCATATGTAGGGGTGGGCTCCTGGATAGACACTGCCCTCCAAGACCATTGTCTTGTACACCTCGGCTGCAACGTCGTTCTCAGTCCTACCCTCTGCTATCACGTCCAATCCTGCACGCATGGTCTTGTCGACGATCCGAGCGGCCTGTCGCATGTATTCGATTTCTCTAGGAGATTTCAACAGACGAATGTTGTCAACAATCCATGATCCGTCGACCATTTTGGCTTTCTTGAGAAGTTTCCCGACCTGTTCAAATCTCCCGACGGTGAGGAACCACGATTTCTTCTCGACCCCTATTCTCCCTTCTGCGCACTTGAACTTTGATAGGGCGCGGGCAAGCAATTTGACAGGGTCTTCATGGTCACTGTAGAAAGCGCTATTCTGAATCCATGAGCGAGCCTTAACCCATGGTTCTTCGGCTTCTCTAGCGAGCATGAAAGGTTCGCCGTCAAGCGGAACGACAAACGCCTCAAACATGTAAAAGCCTGGCGTCTGAAACGCCGTAAGATAGAAGATATTCTCAGGCGAATTCAGAATTAGAACGTCAATATCGCGCTTTTCCATAACAGACCTTACACGCGCCATTCTATCCTTGAATTCGGAGATTTCGAAAGGCAACGGATACTTGAACATCTCGACAGTCGACAAGTCTTCCTCGCTCGCAGCATTTCTATCACTGCCTATTTAGCTTCGGGGTTGATTTCAGAAGGGAAATATCGGAATACGCGTTCTCGATCTCAGTGCGCAGCCATTTATTACGCCGAAGAGAATTGAGTGCACAGTCATGGGTGAGCTGGCGCTGGATACTTCAGCCATTCTGGAGAAGATTGACAGGGACGAACTCATTTCGTTCTCTCAAAAACTCATCCGCACGCCGAGCCCGAGCGGCAATGAAGAGGCTATTGGAGAGCTAGTGGCTGAGAAACTGAAACAGATCGGATTCGAAACACAAACTGTTGGCGGCAATGTACTAGGAAAACTTGAGACAAACGGTTCGAACAGAACCTTAGCTTTCTGCAGTCATCTTGATACGGTAGAGATCACTGAACCGGCATCGTGGACCAGAGACCCACACAGTGCCGAAGTGAACGATGGTAGACTCTATGGTATTGGGTCTGCGGATATGAAGGCAGGCCTCGCTGCACAGATAATGGCAATAGATGCCGTGAAGCGAGCTGGGGCAAGGGTGAGAGGTAACCTCCTATTCATAGCAACAGTTCTTGAGGAGGTCGGGCGAGAGAAGATTGAGCATCGCAAAGGAATCATCGAACTTGCGGACAAGGGATTGATCAAGGCTGATGCTACGGTCATTGGTGAACCTACAGACCTCATGGTAGCTAGAGGACACAAGGGCCTATGCAATGTCGCCTTGACTACAAGGGGTAAGGCCGCCCATGCGAGTCTCCCAGAAGGAGGCGTAAACGCAATAGAAAAGATGGCTAAAGTTGTCCTCGCTCTCAAGACTCTCAAGCTCGGCTATCACCCGGAACTCGGCTCGGGGGCAATCACACCGTGCGTTATCCAAGGCGGAATCAAGCTCGGCATCGTCCCAGATACCTGTCAAGTCTCCATTGACAGAAGGCTAACGGTTGGGGAAACCAAAGAGACCGTCCAAGCAGAAATCGATGGACTTCTCCGCGACCTAAAGAAGGAAGACCGTGAGCTGACCGTTGAGGCTGAATATCCATACGGCTACGATGCAATCATCACTCCTCTCGACCATCCGATCATCAAGAGCATCGATTTGGCGAATCAGGATGTGACCAAAGCCCGTGCCAAGATTGGTTTCATTCCATTCGGCACCGATGGTGCCTGGATAAACAAGCTCGCAAATTGCCCAGTAATCATCTACGGGCCGGGTCGAGTCACAGACGCACACAAGCCGAACGAATTCGTTGAACTTCGTCAGGTAATGGAAGCTTCGATGGTCTACGCGGCTTTGTTGGTGCGATATCTCTCATAAGAGCCAAAGCATGGCCTCGAGGTTCGTCAATGATCTACGAGGAAATAGACATCCACAAACGCAAATGCCACTCGGCTTTGATGACTGAAAGAGAACGATCCTAGATGAACTCACCTTCCAAAACACCACTCAAGACCTATCCGAACTCATCAAAAGAACCCAACCATTAGGCGAAGCCAAAGCCGTACTCGAATCCACAGGCAACTTCTGGACAAGACCCACGAAACCCTAGAAGCTGGAAGCATCCAGACCACGCTGTCCAAAGATGCATACTCTTCGAGCAGTGAAAATAGGCCGATGCCTTTAAAATGATAAGAGTCGATGTGGAGACGAGACACTTGGAGGATTCCAAAGTCACAAGTGGACACGAAGGCCTGGAGCCACACAGAACTAGGCGAGTTGTTCTTGACGTCAACGGCAAACTATGGTCCTTGGAGTTAGAATGTCGGACCACCCTGGCCGAGGCCTTGAGAGAACATCTAGGACTGAAAGGTACAAAGATAGGTTGTAATAGGGCCGAATGCGGCACCTGCACAGTCATCATGGACGGTCGGGCCGTATATTCATGCACTGTTCTCGCGGTCGAAGCCGCCGGTAAGAGAATCCAGACAATCGAGGGCCTTGCTGAATGTGGCAAGCTCCATCCTCTACAGAAACTCTTCATACAGTATGACGCGCTTCAATGCGGCTATTGTACACCTGGCATCATCATGTCACTTAAGGCGCTGTTAGATCGTGGCTCCAATATTACTCGTGGCGATATTCGCGAGGCGATAGCTGGCAATTACTGTCGTTGCGGATCGTTTCCCAACATCGAAAAGGCTGTAGAGGATTTTGTGCGGAGGCAACCTGATACTTGAACGCGACTCAGGTTCAGGAAATAAAGCCCCAGCTACTCGTTGAAGGCTGGGTACCACCACCGCTTGGAAGAGACTTCACAGTTGTGGGAAAACCACTTGACAGATTGGATGCACCAGAAAAAGTCACGGGCAAGGCAAATTACGCTGGCGATGTCTCGCTTCCCGGAATGTTGCATGCAAAGATCCTCAGAAGCCCATACCCTCACGCCAAGGTTAGACGTATCGATCTCAGCAGGGCGAAAGAAGTATCGGGCGTCAAGGCGATTCTTACCAAAGACAACACACAGGGGTGGTACACCTATTGGTATAAAGTCGCCCAGCCGGCATTTCCTGAGACCGTTAGCTACGTCGGGCACGAGGTCGCTGCAGTAGCTGCGGAAGATATTGACGCAGCACGTAATGCGCTAAAGCTGATTGAAGTGGACTATGAACGCCTGCCGGCGGTCTTCGACGCTGAGGAGGCTGTGAGACCGGGAGCACCGCAAGTCACCGTTACGGATCTACCGAACCCTGAACCATCCTCGTATGGACCGACCGAGCCCAACATCGGAAACATCTACGCAGGAAGGCCTTCAGTGCTCACTCGAGGTGACATAAAGAGAGGATTTCAGGAGGCCGACGTAATCCTTGAGAAGGTTTACCGAACTCCCTCCCAGCATCATGGCACACTTCAGACGCGCACATGTGTTGCCGATTGGAACGGTGACACGCTCACCGTGTACGAGTCCTGCCAAGGAGTATGGAAAGCGAAGGAGGATCTGGCGTGGTCGCTTAAGCTTCCGCCTGAGAAAGTTATCGTGAAAGTCAGGTACCAGGGCGGTGGCTTCGGATCTAAATCCGGTGCCCAGAGATTTGTGCATTACGCGGCACGGCTCTCGATGGAGACAAAGAGGCCAGTAAGGTTGGAACTGACGAGGGCGGAGGAGTTCGTTTCGCATCCCAGAAGACCTTCTTCGGTTGTATACCTGAAGACTGGAGCGAAGCGAGATGGCACTCTTACGGCAATGTACGGCAAAGCGATAGTGAATATCGGCGCTGGCGGAGGATATAGGCCCTTCATAAACCAACTAATTGGGCCGCCTTTTCTGATGTACAAATGCCCTAACGCATACTTCGAACAGTGGGGCGTTCACACCAATCTGCAATATACTGGACCAACGCGTTCACCACTCAACGTGTCATCTTGTTGCTGTGTCGAGGCTCACATAGACGAAGTAGCTGACGCGGTTGGGATGGACCCACTTGAGTTCAGATTAAAGAATTACACCCCATATGCCGACCAAGTGAAGATGACACCTTTCTCATCTAAGAAGCTTGATGTCGCGATGAGATGCGTGACCGAAGCGATAGGTTGGTCGCGGAGGAAAGAGCACGCGTTTCTTCAGAACAACATGTCGAAAAGGTGCGGCATAGGGATGGCCAGCTACATTTTCCAAGGAGTGGGAATCAATCCGTGCAAGGCCAATGCTGAAGTCGTCATTAAGAAGGATGGCACCATCGAACTGCACGCCGCTATAGTGGAGATAGGTGCCGGTTCCATGACCACGCTGGCTATGATCGCCGCGGAAGAGCTGGGTGTACCTGTTGAAGACATACGTGTAATGTATGGGGATAGTGAAGCAGGACCATACGCTCCAGGCACCCATGCTTCTAGGATCGTTCCCGAGATGGGGCCGGCGGTTTTGCAGGCAGCCGCAGACGCAAGGCAGAAAATGTTTGAGGTCTTGGCCGAGTTCTTCAAGATTGATGCAAGTCAGCTGCGTTCTGCTGAGGGATGGATCTATCTTGGATCAGATTCTTCCAAGAAAGTAAGATTCAAGGACGTGTGCGGCCTCATAGGAGATAAAACGATTGTGGGAAGAGGCAGCAGAGCCCGAAATCCCGGCTCTGGGTACCCAATCCGGGGTGAGAATCCTGTCGAAGGCCCAGTTAACTTCGCGACCTTTGGAGCATCTGCCGTTGAAGTCGAAGTTGACGTGGAGACGGGCAAAGTCCGCGTTCTTAGAGTGGCTACAGCTCACGAGTTTGGCAGGGCGCTGAACCCCAAGTTTTGTGATTCCCAACATTACGGAGGCGTCCTCATGGGAATTGGAATGGGCCTCCTCGAGGAACCATCGACAGACAAGAAAACAGGGATCATGCTCAACACAGATCTGCACCAGTACCGCATGCCTACAGCTCTAGACATGCCCCTTGAGATCATTCCATTCAACGTGGAGGGTGACGATGGTTTCTTTGCATACTCGGCTAAGGGAGGCGGAGAAGGTACTAACTCTGCAATACCTGCCGCTATTAGAAACGCCATCTACAACGCTGTGGGGGTCTGGATGTACGAATACCCAATGACTCGCGAGCGTATACTCGCCGCTCTAGCTGAGAAGGCAGCCACAGGAAGGTAGAGAATGCTATACGAGATACCGATCCTGGAGCATGTCGAGCCTCGTACAGTGAAAGACGCGGTTTACTGGCTCAGCAAATATGGGGAGAGAGCGAAGGTCATCGCAGGTGGAACAGATCTTCTGGGCCTGGTAAAAGACAACGTGACTGGGCCCAAGTTTCCTCTACCACAACTCCTTGTAGATGTCAAAAACATACCTGAAATGAGGGCGATCGAGTATAGCGAGACGGGATTAAGAATAGGGGCTGCTACGACGCTTAGAGAGTTAGAGGAATCCTCGATCGTAAGGGAGAGATACCCGATAATCGCACGGGCGGCAAGATCGGTTGCGACACCGCAAATAAGAAACATGGGCACAATAGGCGGAAACTTGTGCCAGAGACCTTGGTGCTCGTACTTTAGGCTTCCATTGTTCCCTTGCTTCAAGAAAGGCGGAAAACAGTGCTACGCGGTGGCTGGAGATCACAGGTACTACTACTCGATACTCGGGTTAGGCACATGCGTTGCGACGCACCCGTCCGACCTTGCACCGGTCCTTATGGCGCTAGGGGCCTCGCTATCTATAGTCGGCTCTCATGGTGTTAGAACAGTTCCCATCGAGCAGTTTTTCAACGGACCTAATGCCATTCTCGAAAACATACTAGAACCCAACGAACTTCTATCTGAGATTCAAGTCCCAAGGGATTTCGAGAGAGCTCAGGGTACCTACCTTAAAGACTCCATTAGGGATACTTGGGATCTATCCCTTGCCAGCGCTGCAGTTGTCCTCAAGATGTCTGGTGACATATGTGCCGAGGCTAGGATCGCTTTGGGCGGCCTTGCACCGTCTCCATACCGCGCGGAGGAGGCTGAAAAAATACTGAGGAACAGTTACGTGAACGAGGAGTTGGCGAGAGAAGCTGCCGAAAAAACTTTGGAGAAGGCGAGCGGACTACGCATGACGAAGTATAAGTTACGAATAGCGCAGGCCGTAGTTAGACGAGCCATCTTGACGACTCTTGGTAACAGTCATGCCTCGAGTGGGAATGCAGTTGGATAGCTTCATTCGCTTTCTTAACCTCTCAAAGACGTTCGTTACATCGAAGATGACTGTTCACGCCCTAGCTGATGTTTCATTCGAGGTCAAAGAGAATGAGTTGGTCAGCATAGTGGGTTCGAGCGGCTGTGGCAAGACCACCTTGTTGAGGATACTTGCAGGGTCTTACCGTGAAGACAGGGGGCACAATACACGTGCGAGGCAGAGAGGACAACAGCCTAACAGATTACGCCATAATCTTCCAGTTTCGGGTCCTGCTTCCATGGCGGCGAGTCGCGGACTGCTCAGCTAGCTTCCTGCGGAAAATAGGCTTGGTGTAGGATGTTGACCGGGTGCGCTGTGTTCATGTTCGTACCGTGAGAAATCTGCAGGCGGCATGTTCCACAATCACTAATGACGGAAGTGGCTTCCGAATCCTTGGCTGTCTTGAAGAGCTCATCACCCACCTTCATACTGACGTCATACTTGCCCTTCTTCAGGCCGTAGGTTCCCGAGAGCCCGCAACATTCCTTTGTAATATCCTTCACTGCAAGATTCGGAATGACTTTGAGGACTTCCAGAAACGGTTTACCTATTTCCTGGCTTCTGAGGTGGCACGGGGCATGGTATGCAACAGTCAAATTCACAGGGTGAACATCGGTATTGAACTTGCCCGAGTCGACCATTTTGAATAGGTATTCCCCTAGGTCGCACGTATGTCCCGCTACTTGCTCAGATCCGTGGAGACCCAGTACATCGGAATAACCTTTCTTCAGCATCCAGCTGCAGCTAGTGCATGACGCAAGGATTTCGTATCCATCGTCCACTAGGGGCCGAATGGATTTCAGATTCTGGACGCCCAACTTTTTTGCATCATTGAGGTTACCCTTGCTAAGTGGGGGCATTCCGCAGCATTGCTGATCGAGGACCGTAACAGAAACTCCGTTGTGCTCGAGCACTTCGACCGTGTCCCTTGCTACGTCCGAATCGACATAACGAGCAAAACATCCGACGAGGTAAGCCACTTTCCGGTCGTCGGGGCGCGGCGATTTGTGGTCCTTAATCCATGAGTCGAAGTGGTCATTGAAGGATGGCAGGTCCATGCGTCGGTCGATGCTAAGGGTCCACTCAAGTAGTGTTCTTGTGACCTTTGACCTGTAGATGTCAGGAATCCTGCTCAGGACTCTCGCGAGGCTCCCAAACTGTCCAACCACTTGATCGTGAAGCGACCAGCCCTTCTTGCCAAAGTAGGCGTTCTTGGCTGCTGAGAGAAGTCGAGGGAACGTCACATTTGCGGGGCAGACTATCTCGCAGTTGAGGCAGAAGCTGCAATAGTCTATGCTGGATTCAACAGGAACGCCGCGATTTCCGTTGTACACGACTCTCGGCCCTGGACCAGCAACCGCTGCAACCATGCCGGGGCCCGAGTACAGCTCAGGTGCAGCCTTCAGAACGGTGCAAGCGGAATCGCAAGCCAAGCAGCTAATACAGCGTGTCAGATCCGGATACGGGATCAATGTTTCGTCAAGAATCTTGTGGGGTGATGAGTCGACTGCATCGATTCGTGGAAGGGCTCTCTGCAACTTTTTGTCGAATGAGGATTTATCGACCAAGAGGTCTTTGCAGACGGGGAAGTTCACCATCGGTTCCACAACCAGCTCACCGTCTGCGACGTTTATGACGTGCCGGCAAGCGAGGACTGGTGCGCCGTTCAGGTTGACAGTGCAACTGCCGCACTTGCCTCTTTTGCACGAATATGGGAATGTGATCGTAGGGTCGTCATGTAGGTAGATGCTCTCGAGAACCTGAACCAGACTCATTTTTTCATGAAACGGAACGCCATAAGTCACGTAGTGAGGTTCCTCGTTTCTCGCCGGATCGGATCGCAGAACCTTGACCTTTAGGGTTTTTACTTCCGTGATTCCAGCACCTCAGGTGTACGCCTTGAGTCGATCCAGTCCTCCGATGGGTTCCGAAGATACCACTATCTGATCTCCATCCTCAACCGCGACAGTGTTCCTGAGCCAGTTCGTATCATCTCGCTTCGGGTACTCCTTGACGAAGTGTGCGCCTCTTGACTCGCGTCTCGTGAGAGCAGAGCGGCAGATACACTCAGCTACGGTGAGCAGGTAATCCAGTTCCAAGTAGTCGCGCAAATCATTATTCCACCTAATTTCACCGGACTCAATACTCGCTTGTGGCAATTCTTGTCTTCGCAGGACAACTAGTGATTCCAGAAACTCCTGTAGCCCTTGAACCGTTCTCACGACATTCAGATGCTTCCATGCCAAGCCTTTGAGATTCTCCTTACTAACGGCAGGGTGCGTGCTACCTCTTCCTCTTGCCAAAAGTGCGGCTATTCGACTGCGTTCTTCTTGCGCTGCCATGTCTGACGCGGGGGGCATCTCGGATTCTAGAGCATAGACTGCTGCTTCTCTTCCCGCTATAGAACCGAAAACAAGAACATCAGCGAGGCTGTTCCCGTTCAACCGGTTGGCGCCATGCACTCCTCCCGCCACTTCTCCGGCTGCATACAGACCTGCGACCGAGGTTTCGCATCTCTCGTTGATTTCAACTCCCCCCATCATGTAGTGCACGCCAGGGGCAATCTCGGCGAGGTCGCGACGGAGGTCCAGTCCCCATTCTAGGCAAAATTCGTAGATGTGGAGGAAACTCTTGAGTGTCTTGTCATCGACTCCCCGGGCATCCAAATATACTCCACCGTGGTCTGTGCCGCGTCCTTCAGCGATTTCTGCATATATTGAACGCGCGACGCGGTCGCGTGTGGTTGACTCCAGCCTCTCTGGTTCATATCGTATCATGAATCGTTCCATTTTGGAATTGAACAGCTTGCTGTATTCGAGAATGCCGAGGCTTATTCCACGAAGACCATTCGGGTAGACAACCACAGCCGGATAGAACTGCACCTCTTCCATGTTAATGAGGCGCGTGCCACTTTCAAGGGCGAGAGCCAAGCCATCGCCTGTTGCATTTCGCGGGTTAGTAGTCAAAGGGTAGAGCTGCCCGATTCCGCCTGTCGCCAAGATAGTTGACTTCGCGGATACGACGAGAAGTGTCCCGGTGTTGAAGTCAATGGCTACCGCGCCGTTTGCGGTCCCATTATGTCTTAGGATGCGAGTTGTGAGAACGTAGGGTCGATAGTCTATCCCGAGCTGTAGCATTCTCTTCCAGAGAACCTTGATAATCTGGAGCCCAACACGGTCACTCACCGCAAGTAGACGGCGGTAGGTGTGTCCACCGCCGCGGTCAAGCACATATCTCCCATCAGCGTCCTTATCGAAATAAAGCCCCATTCCTTCGAGCACACTGATCTCCTTGGCTACGTTTTCAACTAGAATGCGGACTAATCTTTGGCTGTTAAGCAGACTGCCTCCGATTAGCGTGTCTCTGAAGTGTGGTTCTGGGCCATCGCTCTCGACGCTCCATGCGCCAGTTGCTGCTATCGCAGATGCGCTCACCGTGGCCCCGCCTTTGCTCATCAATCCTTTATCCAGCAGGAGAACCTTCGCGTCTGCTTGGGCCGCTGTCACAGCAGCTTGGAGGCCAGCCCCTCCCGATCCAATGACCAGAACATCGGTTTCCGCATATTCAACCTCTGCATCCCGCCTGCCAGTTCCGTTCCCAGTATCAACAGTTGATTTCAAGAGATACCACGCGATTGTGCGTCGAGAAACCCTACATGATGTCCAGCGACATAGGTTAACCGGTGGACCCTCTGCCAATCGATGGCCTCAGAATGTTCATAACGACTATGTTGCATCTGGGAATTAGCCAGAAAGAAGTCGATCTGATGACGAAGTCAAACCCAGCAGGCCTTGAGTAGGCCTCAGATTCGCCGAGTGTTGCTGACGCTTCAAGATGCTCATGTAAAGAGTGGGACAGTCGGGAACGCTCCTCTGCCGTTCAGTCCGTTTTCTGCATCTTTTGTGCAAGTAAGGCTTTGTACACCGCTTCAGGAGTCATTGGGAGACTGTTGAATTTGAGTCCCGTGGCGTTGCGGATCGCATTTGCGATGGCGGGAGCTACAGGGACCAAGACGACCTCGCCAACCGATTTGGCTCCGAACGGCCCTTCAGGATCATGGGTTTCAACAATGATAGTTTTCAGTGGCGGCGTGTCCTGGATGGATGGCACTTTGTAGTCAAGGAAATGCGAATTAATCACTCTACCGTCCTTCAGTAGAATCTGCTCCATTAGAGCATAGCCGATTCCTTGGACGACGCCCCCCTCGATTTGGCCCTCGACTGCTGTTGGGTTAATCGCCGTACCTACGTCATGAGCCGCAACGTAGTTCAGAAGTCTCACTTGCCCGGTTTCTACATCAACCTCAACTTCCGCCACGTGCGCTGTGAATGGATAGTTCGGCGAAGCGTGCCCGTAAAGTCTGTTCTGAACACTCCTGATGACCGTTGGCGGATCGTATGTGGCGGCCCCCAAGACTTTTCCTCTCCGTTCCACTGCAAGGTTCGCGACCTCTGCCAGAGGAACACTCCTCTCGGGGTGGCCTTTCACAAAGATTCTTCTGTTCGCGAGTAAGAGCTCGGAGGCGGGTACTTTCAACGATTCAGATGCGACCTCGAAGAGTTGCCCTCGTGCGTCTTCGGCAGCCAAACGGACGGCGTTTCCTGTGACAACTGTGCCCCTTGAAGAGACGGTGGCTCTTGTTGATGGCGAGATGAGGGTATCAACCCTTAACACGGACACCTCGTCGACGGCTAACCCCAGAACCTCTGCAGCTATGACCGCGAATACGGTATTCTGGCCTGCACCTATGTCTGCTTGGCCCGTAGTGACAGAAGCGCTTCCGTCAGCGTTCACGAGAACATATGCACTCGCGGAATCACTGGGTCCCATTCTTATGCTTGAAACATGAACGGCGCACGCCATGCCGATTCCTCTGCGTTTCGTTGCATCAGGGGTCTCGTGCGATCTCCGCTTAGTTTTCCAAGAGGCTGAATCTGTTGCTTTCTGGATGCATTCTGTCAGCCCGCAACTTTGAATCTTCCAACCATGGATTGTCACGTCTCCGACTCGCGTGGCATTTTTGAGCCTCACCTCGGCCGGGTCCAAACCCAACCTGTCGGAGATTTCGTCAATCATGGTCTCAGCGGCGAAATGTGCTTGTGGGTTTCCAAATCCCCTGAGTGCTCCCGCGGGAGCAGTGTTCGTGTAGACTAAGAAAGCCTCGTTTCTGAGGTATTTGTACCGGTATAGGCAGTCTGACCTTGTTGACGCGGTGGCTAGGATAGCAGGGCCTCCGCTCGCATAGGCGCCGGTGTTCGCGATGATCTTCGCTTGTTTTGCGAGCAGCGTCCCATCACGAGTTGCTCCCATTTTCAAATAGATCTTCATCGGGTGCCTTGTTCTGGATAATGAGAGTTCTTCGTTGCGTTTCAGCGATAGGCGCACCGGTCTGCCGGATTTCATCGACAGTAAGGAAGCAACAAGGCCTACTTTGTCGGGGCCATCCATCTTGCCTCCGAACCCTCCTCCCATGTAGGACTGGTGTATCCTTATTCTGGCCTCAGGCATGCCGAGTACGTGCGAAAACCGTTTCCTCGTGCCGAATGGATCCTGAGTTCCTATCCAAACGGTCAACATGCCACCGAGCTCATAGTTGGCCAAGGCAGAGATGGGTTCCATGTACGCCGGGCTCTGAGCTTGAGTGGTGTAGACGCTCTCTACAACCAAGTCACACTTCCGGAACCCTTCGTCGATGTCTCCGCGATCGATCGTGTAGTGCTGGACGGTGTTGTTCGGAGTGTCGTGGACTTGGGGTGCTGATGGTTTCAGCGCCTCTTCGGCGTCGACTACGGCGGGAAGTTGTTCGTATTCGACTCCTATGAGGCTCAACGCCTCTTCTACAGTGTCCTCGTCAATGGCTGCAACTGCCGCAACTGGTTCTCCGAAGTGGCGCGCTTTCTCGATAGCCAGGACGGTGTCATCTTGAATGATCGGTCCGAATTTCACCTTTGGAACATTGTTGCGAGTGATGATGACCTTAACGCCGGATAGCTGTTCGGCCTTCGAGGTGTCGATGTGAACTATCCTGGCGTGTGGGTGGGGGCTCAGTAGGAGTCCGGCTTCCAGTGTTCCTGGTAGGATTGTGTCCGAGGCGTATACGATTCTCCCTCTGACCATTTCCTTTGCGTCTATTGATGGTCTGCTCTTTCCGACTACGGCGAACTCGGCGCGCTTCTCTTCGGTTTCAACTACAACAACAGTCATTTATTTTTCTCACCGCTTCGATCCAACATCCAACACTGCATCGATGATCTTCTGATAGCCTGTGCATCGGCACAGGTTTCCGTCGAGTGCCTCCCTGACATCGCGTTCTGTTGGGCTCTGTTTCTCCTCCAAAAGCACATGGGCTGACAGTATCATGCCGGGCATACAATATCCGCACTGGACTGCACCGTGGCGTACGAACGATTCCTGCAGTTTGGACAATTGTGGGCCGTTGCTGAGGCCTTCGATTGTCTTAATCTCCGAGCCATCACATTGTGCTGCTAGTTTCAGGCATGAGTGGACTACCTTGCCATCTATGATTACTGAACATGCGCCGCACTCGCCCGTTCCGCATCCGTATTTTAATCCCTTTAGGCCAAGTTTCTTTCTGAGGACGTGGAGGAGAGTCCAATGGGGTTTCACGTCGACTTCTCGCAGCTCACCATTCACCGTCATTTCTATTCGGTTTGACATTGTCTACATCACCCGGCTACGCTCAATTGCGACCATCAAGGCCCTCTTCATGAGGACAGCTGACATGGCTCGTCTGTATTCCGCTGAAGCCCTCACATCGCTGATCGGTCTGGTCTCCTCAGCGGATATTGATGCAGCCTCAGTGATTGCGTCAATTCCTCCGCTTTTCAGTTTCACTTCAGCCTTGCGTGCTCGAAGTGGGACGGGGGCGACAGCTCCAAGGACCATTCGCACATCTTCAATTTCCATATCTTCCCCAAGTGTGACTCTCGTGGCAGCATTAACTACGGCTATGTCATGTGCTGATCTGCCGAGTTTGATGAAGCTCGTCCCAGTACGGCGCGGAGGTCTCGGTATCTGGAACTCTGTCACAAACTCTCCTTTCTTGAGGGCAGTCTTCCTTACGTGCACGAAGAAATCCTGAAGGTCAAGGATTCTTCGTTCCGATTGTGAGGCGATTTCAATCTTCGCATCCAAACACAAGAGTGGCGGGGGACTATCCGCGGACGGGACCGCATTGCAGACGTTTCCGCCAACAGTGGCTTCATTCCTGATCGACACACTTCCGATCGTTCTGGCTGCTTCAACTAGTGATGAGTAAGGTTGTCTTGCGAGAATCGCATTCTGCTCTAAGTGTCTGAAAGTAGTGCACGCGCCTATCCTAACGAACTTCTCCTCAGCCTTCACACAATCCAAGTTCAGTTTGGTGATGTCCACTAACGCACTTGTGCTGACATTCTTCTCGACCAATAGATCTGTTCCACCAGCGATTACCACGCTGTTTTCATGCTCCAGCAGGAGTTTGGCTGCCTCAGCCACACTTCTGGCTTTACAGTAGGTGCGAGGCCTGAATACGTCGACTACCTGAATTTGTTGCATCATCCAACTTCCTCATGCTTGGACTCATGCTCGTGTACGGAAACAAGAAAAAGGAAATTAGGGAAGAGATATCGGTCGTTGTTCTCACAGCTGTTGCTTTGAGTATTCGGTTCCAAGTTGCTTGATCCACTTCTTCATGCGTTCCTCTTGCTCTGCGGGTGGGTGCTGGTACCATTTCCTAAGCCTCACGTCCAACATGTAGCTCTGTACCATGTAGTTCAGCAGGTCAATGATCTGGATGCTGATTTCTCCTGGCATCTGATCGACTTTGGTTTGGCTGATTGCTGGACCTGAATATCCATAAGGTGAAGCTATGGCGCCTGCCAGCCCTGTCTGCTCCAAGATGTGTTTCTCGACTACTCCTGTGTGGAGCACGTCTTCTCTGTCGAGTGACAATGCAAGCGCGGCCTCAATGCCGTTTGCACCCCAGTTGGAGACGTAGGCCATCACCAGTACGTCGGTTTCTGTGGTAGCAGTTATGCCTCCGCCGCATGGGCAGTTGCACTTTGTTCCCTTGGGGTACAGTTTGTTGACGGTGTCAGCTATGCCACCAATTCCGATCTCGTTGCCACCGTCACCTGCGCCGATGGTGAGTATTTCTCTATCCTTGGCTTCTTCGAAGAGTATGTCCACGCACGATGTCATCGGTGAAATATCCAAGCCCCAAAGTGAGTGGTAGACTCCTTTGACGTTGCGGCTTCCTTTCTCGATGGCTATGCACGCAGCTGGCTGAAGCTCATCCAGGACCTCCTTTGCCCGTTTGCGAGCCTCTTTCTGGTCGAACGGGAAGTTCATGATTCCCACTCTTCGCGGAATTTCCCGTGCTTCGGCTAGCGGAGTGACTCGCAGTCCAGCTCCGATGCAGGCTGCTTTGCAGATCTCGTTAAGTCTTGGCTCAGTGACGATTACCGTGCGTGCATCGAGTCCGAGATCGAGTGCTCTGGCGAGTGCTGCGACTCCTGGTGGGCCGTCGGTTTCTCCAGCCATGTAGTGGGCTAGGAACCATCCGGTTCCGAAGAGTACCGTGTCGCCTGGTTTCACACGTTCTTTCAGTTTCTTGGCGGCGAGGTAAGTTGCTGGGGTGCCCTGTTTCTCTCTTGCTGCATCAGCCAATGCTGGGATGTAGTCGACGGGGGTAAATCCGGCCGCGAATTTTCCGCCTATTGAAGTGGATATCAGTCGGTCGATCGAGTTGCATGCGATTTCAATTTCACTATCACTTAGCATTCTTCTTTCACCTCCTCTACTCCGGGAAAGTTCTGTCGAAGGGCACATACGCCAGTTTCGGTGGATACTGATAGTCAGGCACAGGCCATCCGTACTTCTTCCGTTGCATTAGGCGGTACATGGCGGCATGCTTCTTGGCCTCCCAACCCAGGCCACTGCTTGGCAATAGTGTGGGATCCAAATCTTTCAGTAGTAGACGTCCTTTCCTTACTGCACCATCAACGATTTCTTTTCCTCTGGGCGTCCTGACGAGCACTCCGGTCCACTTTCGGTTCTGCTCCTGAATCGGAGTGAAAATGTCGCCGCAGGATATGTCAGCGGATTCAGCGCTCCAGTCGATGCACATCAGACAACGGTCTCGCTTGTAACTCGCTGAACCGAGGAAGTGCCAGGTGTACTCGTGTTTGCTGGCGACGTAGTGCATCTTGCCGTCCTTGGTAGTTACCATCAGAGAGCCTGGCCATTTGCCTGCCCTGTAGTCCATGGCTATGACGTCCTTGATGTCGGAGACCTTGCCAGATTCTCTGACAAGGTGCTCTGTGCCTATGTAGTAGTAATTGGCCGCGCAGAAAACTCCCACTATGAAAACTATGCTGTTCACAAAACTCTTCGGCCTGCCGGCCATCTGCATTTTGCGCAAAGCATGCATATGGCATGGAACGCCGCAGACGGCGATCTTCTTCAGTTTCATCTCCACGACAGCCTCTCTGAGAGACTCGTTGACTGGGCAGACCATGAGAGTGCTCCGCATGCCTTTCTCAATTTCATCGCCGGTTGTTGCGACGAATGGTTTGGTTCTCCAAGGTTGGTTCGGATCCCATCCCGCAATGACGGCTCCATCGATTATGCCCTCATCCAGAGCATGTCTTAGTACGGCGTTTACGACGCCACCACTTCCGCCCCCTTCTCTCGTGTCAGCACTGGAAGCGCACCCTCGGTAGGATTCCTTGAAGATCCCGAGCGGTTCGTTGTCCACGTCACGTCTTCTATTGAAGGAAAACTTGTCGAGCTCCACCAGGGGAACATCTTTCCCCGGACAACTTTCGTAACAGATGTCACAAGGATTGCACTGACTTCGAAGAATCGGTTCGGGTTCGTCCATTTCGTAGTCCATGTGAATGAATCCGGAAGGACATACGCCAGCGCACGTCCCGCAGGAAGTACACAAGCCTGCATTGATGACATCGCGTGCGAGATCATCGAACCCTTTCTTAGTGACCAAGATTCCCTCTGAATCTGACGAAAATACGCGGGTTATAAAATAATCGGTGCATATATTCTCAGAAGACTATGTACTTATGAACGCAGCGTCTGTACAGACTACGGTTGCAGCTACTTCTACGTTTTGAACAGTCTATTCTCCGAAGGCTTCCATCCTTGTCTGAAGACGACTAACTAGTGCGCTGAAAAAGTGGACGCAGAACTCACAACTGTCAACGTTAGCGTTCGTCACTTCTGCAACCAAAACAAGCCGACAGAATTGATGAGTGATTTCCATTTTGAACTAAACTCGAGCCGAATCAGAGTCCTTGCATGGAAAATCCTATTCTAGTGAGATGCCGTCCCGAATTTCCGGAATCCCAGGCTGAGAATGGCGGGCTATATACGGTGCTATGCGCTTGCGAAAACCACCTCAATGTCTTAAAATACACCTTTGACCAACGACACGAGCATGACCTCAGATTCCGAAATAAGAGTCATTTCAAGTGGCAAAATACCTCAACCAGTTGTAGGAGGCCCCCACCCTCATGGGTTGAGGGTTGGCAACTTGCTCTTCCTATCTGGACAACTCGCAAGTGACTTCAAGAACGGCATCCCGAAGGAAGCTCGAAGAGACCCGAACTTTCCCTACTACACGTCAGACATCAAGCTGCAGACCAAGTACATCCTTGAGAACTTCAAGACCTTACTCGAGGAGAACGGGTCATCTCTCGACCACGTCGTGAAGGCACAGGTCTTCCTAGTCAATTTGAATGATTTTGCCGGGTTCGATGAAGTTTGGAAACAGTATTTCAGGAGACCTCCGCCTAGATCTACTGTCGGAGTTGCGGGGCTTCTAGTCCCAGGATGTTTGGTTGAAATAGACTTGACTGCGGTAGTAACTGGGAAGTGATCGGTTACGTTTCGGGTTCAAGCCTGAACCTTGCCGATGGTCGCCAGAACTGTCAAAGCCAGAGGGTATCATGCAGGGGGGACGCCTGAATCCCTCCTCCAAAGAACCACGATTCAAAGAGCTGCGGTAGTCCTTGGGGACCCGTGTTGAAATATGGAGCTGCTGCCACAAGTCGGAGGTCTGCGCCAGCAACCCGGCAACGCTCAGGAGGATTATTCCCCTGAGCACGTTGAGAATAGGATTTTCCGTCTCTAACCCTCAGAGGTCTTGCGACTGAACTGGTTGGGATCCAAGGTTTTGACGACTGGTACCGGCAACATCGCGCCATTCATCCCAGAATCACTGTCAACGGACAAGTTGTTGGGCGCATTCCTCCAACGACACAAACCATTAGGGACGATTGTTTGTTAATCCTCGTTTTCGCGGGGAGGTTGACAATAGAGTTCAGATGTCTTCTTCGCCTTTGCCTATGCGTGAAAGACGTTGGGCACCAATCTTCGCTGGGTCAACAATAGGGACGCGAGTCACAACGCTCTCAAGGACTAGCGGAAACTCCGTGCAACCAATCACCACAACGTCCGCGCCCTTCATCGCTAGGTTCTCTATCGCGTCTAGTACCTTGAGTTGAGGTCCGGCCCCTCTTGCCCCCGCTTTGATCTCGTTCATTGTTTCGTTCAATTTCTCCTGAATTGGATCATCGGGTGTGATTATCGAGAAGCCCATGGGGCCGAGTTTCTGGTCGAAGAGCTTGGTTCTCACAGCGCCCGTACTTGCCAGTATTCCAACTTCCTTGGCTGAAGGATATTCCTTCTCTAGATGCTTCCCGCTCTCTTCGATCAAATCCAGAACAGGTACCTTGACACTCTTTCTGATGTCGTCTATGAAGTAGTGAGATAGGTAGCAAGCGACAACGAGAACATTAGCTCCCGCTCTTTCAAGGTTTCTAGCGGTCTCCGTGAGGAAGGGGACAGGTGAAGGGCCGTTTTCTAGAATCGCCTTTTGGCGACTTGGAACTTTCGGGTTGCTGTCCACTATTACCCGTATGTGGTCCTGATCCTTTTTCGCTGGTGTTGCGCTGGTGATCTTGGAAAACAGGTCTATGGTTGCTTCCGGTCCCATCCCGCCGATTATGCCGATTCGCTTCTCGGTCATTCGCGTTCGGCTACTCTGCAATCCTTCTAAGTGCTGCGGCGCGCAGAATATTGACAAGCTCAGCATTTGTTTGAGCAGGGAAACCGTCCACAGAGGGTTCCGCGTAACCAGTAACACCGTCTATCGATCCCGCCAATGCACATGCCTCTATCATACGCTTCTCGGTCTCGCCGTCATGCATGAATCCGATGTTCTTCAACATTGTCGCCAAGCAAGCGCAGATGCCGGTCGCCGCCCAATTCGACACATTGGCTGTGACGAGCACATCGGTCTTAAGAGCAGCACCTAGTCCGGCGCCGCAGGGACACTGACATTTATCACCGTAAGCGACATGCTTCTTCACGGCATCTAGGATACGACCCATTCCTATCTCATTTCCACCGTCTCCAATCCCGACGGTTAGGATCTTTCTCTTCTTCGCCCCCTCGATCAAATAGTCTTCCTTCGCCGTGAACTGGTTTATGTCAAAGCCACGCATATTGTGGTAGACATGACGCTCGTTCCACCCGCATCGCTCAATTGCTATGACGAGAGCAGGCTCTAATTCATCGAGTATTTTGTCGGCTTTCTCTCTTGCCTCATTGTCATCTATCGGATAATCGATCAGACAGCCAACATGTCGTCCGCGCTTCAGCTCTTCGATATCTTCGACAACATGCAGACCTGCTGCCCTAAGCGTAGTCGACATAGGCTGGAAGAATTTCCTTTCAATAACCACAGAGGACTTGCATCTGAATGCCCTGTCAAAAGCCCTCGCCAAGACCGCAGCTCCAACAGGACCGTCAGATTCACTAACTCGTTCCTGGTACACGGAGAATCCCGTGAGGATTAGGGCGTAATTCTGAGGCTTCTGCATTGCCTCGATTATGCGAGTCGCGGCCAACTGAGTCAACGGTTCGCCAGCTTCGGCTCTTGCGGCTTCGTACAGTTTGGCAATCACTCCCCGCCCAGTCATGTCTAGGTTTATCATTCCGTCCGCGATTTGTCCGATGTCAGTACCGCTCATTTGCAGGTTCTCCTTATGCAAACACTTTGAGTCTGTTCCCCACTTTCTCGAAGGCCTTGGTGGATGAGTCTAGGTCATCCCTTGTGTGGGCGGCGGACAGTTGAGCTCGTAATCGAGCTTTGCCTTGTGGGACCGCAGGGTAAGTGAACCCTTTGATGAATACCCCCTCATCAAAGAGCTCGCTGCTCATCTTAATGGCTAAAGCTGAATCTCCAATCATAATTGGCAATATTGGTGTTTCACTCTCAATCACTTGGAACCCAAGTTCCAGTACCTTCTGTTTGAAGTAACGCGTATTCTCGAAGAGCTTCTGCCTGAGGTCGGGGTGCTTTTCCATAACATCGAACGCCGCTATTGCTGTCGCCGCCACCGCGGGAGTGATACCGTTTGTGAAGATGAATGCGCGGGCACGATTGTACAAGTAGTCTATCAGTTCTTTCTTTCCAGCAACATACCCGCCAGCTGCTGCACCCATTGCCTTTCCGAAGGTGCTCGTTAGAATGTCCACGTCATCTTTAAGCCCAAAGTGTTCAGGAGTTCCTCTACCGTTCTTGCCTAGGACTCCGGTCGCATGAGAGTCATCGACAACCACCACTGCGTCATACTTCCTCCCGAGTTCTACGATCTGTGGTATGGGGGCAAGATCTCCTTCCATACTGAAGACTCCATCTGTGATAATGATTCTCAGACGGCGGTCGTCCGCTCCTTTCAGAAGCTTTTCGAGTTCCTTCATGTCATTGTGAGGGTAGACTTGCGTTTCAGCTCTACTAAGTTTGCAGCCGTCGATTATGCTCGCATGATTGTACTGATCGCTTAATATCACGTCTTTTTCGGTAGTGATCGTGGCGAGCAATCCGATGTTCGCCGATGTGCACGAGTTGAAGAGCAGGGCACTCTCGAATTTCGTGAATCCAGCAACTTTCTTGGCCAAGTCCGCATGAAGCTTCGTGGTTCCCGCGGTCTGTGGTCCTGAAGCGGTCCCGCATCCGTAGCTTTCGATGGTTTCAATAGTCCTTCGTTTGACTTCAGGATGCGAGGCTAGTCCCAAATAGTTGTTCGATGAGAACATCACCACGCTGCGGCCATCCATCTTCACCCTGCCGCCTTGCTGGCTTTCTAGGAGTTTGGCCTCGCGGTACAAACCCTTTTGCTTCAAATCGTCAAGTTCCTTTTTCAAAAGCTGCGACAGTCTTTCCTGCAACGAGAATCAGGTCCACTAGGCTTTTCGAGACTCGGTCGAGGCGGACTTAAGGCTTTTGAAATGATATTAATGTCGGCTTTTGCACCATTCACGATAGACCTACCTAACTCTCGTCGTTGGTGATGGGAAGGTTCGACGATTCTATTCTATGGACGTAGCAGGTTGGCGGGAGTTATATGTGACTCCAATTCATGTTCTGCTTTTGGAAATGATCATGGCCTTTGAGAAGCCAGATGACATCATCAAGGTTGGAACGATAACGCCCTTAACTGGCGTCGTGGCTCTTGACGGAAACGAGCTGGCAAACGGGATCAAGCTGGCGGAGAAGGAGATCAATGAGTGCGGCGGACTCGGAGTGGGAGGAAAGAGGCTAAAACTGGAGGTTGTCTACGGCGACGACCAAGGAAGGCCCGAAGCAACGAGATCTGTTCTAATGCGAATGATCGAGTCGGATAGGATAAACGTAGCAGTTGGGCATTTGAAGAGTGCAGGCTTCTTGGCCGTGATGGACCTTTACGAGAGATACAGAATTCCCGTGATAGATGTTGCCGCCGCCGCGGAGTCGATCTATGAGCGGATAGCAGCTGAAAAGTTGAAGTATGTCTTCCAGGCGAGCCCAGCAGGCGTGGACATAACGAATGCGCTCTTGGAACCTCTTGGATACTGGTTCAAGCCCAAGAAGATAGCTGTCTGCGCCGAGAATCAGGAGGGCGGCAAACAAACAGGTGAGCACGTAAGGGATTGGGCTTCAAAGAACGATGTCGAAATGGTGACTGAAGAATACGTTCCTCTGGAAGAGACGAACCTAATCCCTGCACTCTCCACAATCAAGGCTTCGGGAGCGGAGGCCATAGTGGTTCATCTTAACGGAGAAGGACCGAATGCGTCGCTGTTCGAGACATTGTGTAGCCTGAAAGTCCCTGCCGTTGTCTCTCACATCGGAATCACGGTCACCTCGAAGGATTTCAGGAAGAAGTATGCGACCACTCTGGAGGGGTCTATTGCCGTAACACGTTTTGTCTGGGGCAAGATGTACACAAGCAAGACGAATAGCTTCTACAACCGGTATCAAGCGATGTTCGGGCATCCACCAATTCAGTGGTGCATCCAAGCATACGATTCATTGTACGTGATGGCCGACGCAATTCAAAGGGCTGGGAGTCTGAATCCAGGCGCGATAGCTAAAGCACTGGAAGAGTCGCATTATGCTGGTGCGTGGAAAAAGGACTGGTCCTTCGAACCAAGAACTCACAGGTCCCGCGCCAGCTTGGCAGTGAGCCAATTTCAGGGCGGAGAACTAATCCCGATCTGGCCACTCGACATAGCTGAGAAATTCAAGCAGGTTCCCCCCTATGCTTGGCAGAAAACAGAATCGTGTTAGAAATCCAAGTTGTCCAGCTGGGTTGGGGTCCCTTGCGAGTGAGCCGTTGTTAGGTTGCCATCTTGGGTTTCCAGATCATGACGTGCTTCTCAAATAGCGAGAGAGCAATTTCGATCACTATCGCGACCATGAAGAATATCACTATCCACGCCAGCATCAAGTCCTGATTGAACATCCAAAAGTTGTAGTACACCGCGAAACCGATGCCCCCGGAGAACCCGAAAGCCTCGGCCAGCGTCACCACCTTCCACGACAGCGAGAAAGCGTATCGCGCAGCTGAGAAAAGGTACGGCATGAGGCTTGGGATGAATATGTCCCAAGTCATTAGGTTGCGGTTCGCTCCATAAATGCGGCCCATCTCGATGATTCCCTTGTCGATGGATTTGGCACCGTCTCTTATGTTCACGGTAACGTACGGTGTTGTTGCGGCGGCGACTGCCAAGACGGCGGCGATGTCCTCAGCATGAAACCATGCAATGAACATCAGAACGATGACTAGTGTGGGCAGTGACATTCCAATTATGATTGGCCAGTCGAGTAAACGCTCCAGCCGCCCCTTGCTTGCAGTGAGGCCCAGAACTGTGCCAATAATCATACCTAGAGCAAGGCCGAATCCCAACCTAGCAAGAGTCAAGGAGACGTGGTACATGGCCGAGCCTCCTATGATGACTCCCCTTCCTTCGAGTATGTTGAAAACAGCTATCAAGACAGTTGTTGGCGAAGGTAGCAAAGCTCCAAAGATAGACTCCCCTAGGGATATTGAGGCTAGCCCCCACAAGGTTGCTATTGTGAAGAAAGAAGCTGCCAGAATTGCGAATTTGCGCCAGTTGATATTCATAGATCTGTCAGCCGAGCGCTTTCTCGTAGAACAGTCTTGTCAAGTCGCTTTGAATCTGAAGGACTTTGGGGTCGAAGTAACCTCTGGGTCTTGGAACTGTCACTTCTTCATAGTTGAACAACTTGCCGGGTCTGCGCGTCATCATGAATATGTCGTCACATAGGAAGACCGCCTCACCAATGTCATGTGTTACGAAAATGATTGTTCTTCTCTTCCCTGACTCTGCCTCTTCTTTCAACCATATATCTGTCAGGTCCTCGCGGAGGTTCTTTGCGGTCATTTCGTCCAGCATGCTAAAGGGTTCGTCCATTAGTAGAATGTCCGGTTCAATCGCGAGGGCACGCGCGATTCCTACCCTCTGTTGCATGCCGCCTGAAAGCTGAAGGGGAAAACTGTTCGCAAAATCTTCGAGGCCCACCATTGCTAGGTATTTCTTGACTCGCGCGTCCCATTCTTCCTTCGGTATGTTGCCGTTCGCCTTGAGAGCGAACATAATATTGTCTTTCACTTTGCGCCAGTTGAGCAACCTAGGGGTTTGAAATACATAAGCAAGCCTTCTGCGGAGATCGGGGTGTTCTTTGAGAACCATGCCGTCGATTCGGATTTCTCCGCTGCTAAGGGTTTCGAGGTTTGCGATGATGTTCAGGAGGGTGGATTTGCCACACCCTGAAGGACCAATCAGGCCGATGAATCTTCCGGGGCGAAGTTCCAGCGAGACATCATCTATGACTGTGAGAGGCTTGCCGTCTGGTCCCTCGAAGATCTTAGATAGGTTGCGCACTGAGACTTTCGATTGAATCTGAGGAGAATCTGGGGGTTCCGCCTTCAATGTGGTTTTCAAATCAGTTTCGGTCTCCATTTCAACGCCCTTTTCTCAAGCGGCTTAAATACAATTTGGTCGACTACTAGGATTAAGAATACCATGAAGAGTCCCCATGCGAGTACTGCAGCAAGGTCGTGCATTGCCCAGAAGTAACTGATCATTGCTCCTACTCCAGTACTTGCTCCAACAACTTCAGCTATTGTGATAATCTTGATGGATAGAGCGAAACTAATTCTGGCCGCGGAGAAAATGTAGGGCACTAGATGCGGTACGTAAACATCCAAGACTATCAAGTTCCTGTTCGCGCCATAGATGTGAGCCATGTCGACGATCCCTTTGTCCATTGCTTTGGTTCCTTGCCAGATGTTCACAGTCGCGTATGGGAGCACAATTGCGAACACCACCATGATGGTCGCAATGTCGCGCGTACCGAACCACATCACGAATATGAACGTCCAGACAACAGCTGGGAAGATCAGCAGAATCCAGTTCCATGAGTTGAAGAATTCCTCCGCAGTTCTCTTCCATCCCATCGCTAATCCCATGATTGTGCCGACTACCATGCTAGCTGAGAAACCTACAGCAATCCTGTAGGTGGAGGCGGCAATCTGAGTGTAGGAAGAACCAAACTCTGCCTGACCACTCAATATCTCGACAACGTCCAAGAAGACGCGTTGGGGGCTAGGGATTACCATACGTGAGAAAAAGAGTGATAGGACCCACCAAATGATTATCATGTAAGCTAGTGACATGAATCGATTAGAGAAAAAAGAAAGGGGATCTCGAAGCTTCGCTTCCATCAGTAGTAGCTCTGGATAACTCTCTTACGGCCAGGTTGTGCCTGGCCACGATGCTGGGTTTCTAAATATCTTCTTCATGTCTGGTGTTCCAGGTATAAGACCGGCCTTTGCCATCGAGCTGATGAACAACATGTGGCTGTCGATGTATTTCTGGTCGTATGGGACACCCAGGGTGTATTGGATGTTCGATTCGATGTACTGTTTCATCAGCGCGGCCGTTGCCTCAGTCTTTGTCCAACCCGCCAATTGCGCTAGATCGTTGTATTTGCCGCCTGGTTGCATGAACTCGTCGATGTGGTCATGAATGTATTGGCAGCCCCACTCCCAGCCCGCAGCGACTGTTTGTGATGCGTTTGGATTCTTGTTAGCGAAGTCTCTGAACATGGTTGGGATGCAGAGAGCCAGGGGGACTCCTGTCTTCGAGCCCCAGTAGTCGTAGAAGTTGAATAGTTTCTTGTAGTTTGAGTCATTGGTCAATTGGAGTGTCTGGGATGTGTAGAGAAGCGCAGCATCAAGCTGGTTCTTGCTCAACATGTCTACCAGTGTAGCCGGTGGTCCAACAACGTTTTCGAAGTATGACTTCATGTCCAGACCGTCGGCAGCCATCACGCCTTGGAGGGCTTGGGTCGCTCCGGCACCCCATCCTGGGTTTCCAACCTTCTTGCCCTTGAGGTCGGCGAGGCTGTTGTACAGTGAAGCGTCTGCAGCGCGGATGAATAGGCCATTGTAGAAGCCTAAGCCGACGCTGCCCAAGCTGTAGATATCTATGGGTGCTTCAGGGTCATTGATGAACGATGCAACTGTCCAATCGGCGATTGCGACACAGTCTGCCTCACCCAATCTGAATATGGTCTCTTCGTCGTCGACGACCCTGTGATCCAAGTTGATGTTGTGTTGTTCAAACCAGCCCTCCCTCTGCGCCACGAGCCAAGGTTGAGAGCTGGTTGGTGTTCCGCGTGTTTTCACAGTCAGCATTTCAGGTGGTTTCAGCGTTGCTTCCGTTAAGGTTACTGTCCGCACCTCCGATGGTTGTGATGGTTTCAAATAGTAGCCTGCTGTTGCAGCAGCGGCGACGACCACTGCTCCACCAGCATATTGTAGATATTTTCTCCTAGAGATTTTCTTATCAGAACTCAATTGAGTTCACCGTACTCACGTTAGAGGGGCGGGAACTTAATATAACATGCTGTTATGGACACTACATACTGCTGGCTTGCGCACCAGTAATTGAACAGATCCTGCTCAAGGACGGCAACGCCTTGAATTCCAATTTCCTTGACCACAAAGTGCCTTTGATTCAGGACGTTCCAACGATCAACCCCATCTTGGTTGAAACAGACGATCCTGAAGGGCCTTGGAGCCATGTCCGTCGGGGAACTCGCGCTGGTGGCTGTGGCTCCAGCCATAGCGAATGCTATTCGAGACGCGACGGGCGTCATGAGACCTGAAAACGTCTACGAAGCCATCAGATCTCGAAAAGGCGGCTGACCAGACAAACACCCATGAACCACCATACTCGCTGACTGCATACAATTCAGATTCGGGAGTGTCGCTAGAATTTTCTCTGTCACAAGTCGACCTCCTTCTGAATAGGCGAGTCCGATACACTCGTGCAGTGGATTTGTTGTCGAACCGGTTCGCGATTCTGAGACAGTTGAAGAAAGTCGTTGTGCCAAGATCCAGCTTGGAGACCAGAGCCGCGAACGTCCCAGAAGGGAATTGGAGGAAGTACAGGGGTTATTCTCTATTTGGGAATCGCCAGATCTTGGGCGCCTGCCTTGGATTGAATCGCCGAGGGCATGTACCGCTTCATTGTATTGACAACCAGCCATGCCTGCTCTGCTTCCTTCTTTCCTTCCTTTGCCCCGGTAACCTCCCCATGCGCCGCGATTGCTGAGTTTCCGCACTTCAAGTGGATCGGGGCTCCTATTCGTACCATCTCTGGCGCTTCGTAGGTTCTGATGAAACCTCCTGAGCCTGGCGGGTTATCAGTGTGGACATCTAGGGGGATCTTGATGGCGGCTCTGAGGGCAGCAATCATAGGCAGCTGCAGATCTCTGACCGGGTTGAATGAGTCAGCGCCCAAATTCTCAAAGAGCTTCGCGGACGCTGGGTTGCCGTGACCGGTATGTGCTGAGACCTTGAATTTCAGATCTTTGGGCAACTCGCCGCTCTTTCTCATTTCATTCAGGACCCATAGCAGTCCTTCATCGTAGACGAGTATTCCTCGTGTTCCGAGTCCAACAGCTCTCTTGACGTCTTCGATTGCTCTTACAAGTTGCTCTACACCTCTCAGCCGGTAGCCAATTCTAGCTCCTTGAGGTGTGAGCGCAGTTGCGCTTGTGTCGTAGGTTGCCCTCGGACCTATCGATAGGTTGAGTTCCACTTTGTACTGTTTGGCGAGGTCAATGAACCTCATGAGTTCTCTATCTATATGCCGCATTATTCCGTATGTTTCATCAATCCGGTTTATGACTACCTCTAGGTCCTTTGCCGTCTCGAGCAATGCTTGCATGCACTCCACTGAGTTAACTGTCGGGACCTCTATCCGAAAATGCGCACCATCCGGAAATCGCATGGTTGATGACGGCAGCTCATATAAATCATGATCTGGTAGACCGAGCTTCTTCAGAGACGCTCGTGTTGCTTCCATCTTCTGCCAACCAAGTGCTGCAAGTTACTTTGTGCGCTGCATTAGAGTCTTTCGACCCACTTTTAGTTTTTGCTTCTGGCGCGTGCTGATTTTCGGAAATTGCGGAAGGAACCCAGCCTCAGATACGGATGTCACGCGTTACAAGAGTGATCTCACGACGAGCGCTAGTCCTAGCACGAGCACCGCAAGTGAGACGGACCTCCTCAGAAGCTTGCTCTCAGTCCTCTGAACCAGTTGGGCACCAAGAAAGGCCCCGAAGTGAACGCTCAAATGAACGATGCCGATTATAACAGATGAATGAAGAACGGACACAGGATTCGCAATCTGGATGGAGACAAGGGCCGGAAATAAAGCTGGCTAGGTCTACTGATTGTGGAATCTTGCTCCAGGTTGATTGGAATGTACGCAGAATCACTCAAGTGCCTCCAATGCGGGAGGGAATTTGACCTTAGCGAGATAGCGTACCAATGTACAATGTGCGGTAGTCCTCTCGAAGTCAAGTACAATCTGAAATTGATAGCTGAAAGAATGAGCCCGTCCGACCTGAACAATAGAAAGATCTACAACATGTGGCGATACTCTGAGTTCCTCCCTGTTGATCCGGATCAAGCTGTGACTCTAGGCGAAGGTTTCACCCCACTAGTGAAGGCTGAGGGCATCTCAAAGCTGATGGGTGTCAAGAATCTCTACCTGAAACTCGATTTCATTTCGCCAACGGGATCCTTCAAGGACAGAGGCAGCTCTCTGTTGGTATCGAAGGCTATTGATGTCAGTTCGACAACGATAGCCATAGACTCTTCAGGCAACGCAGCTGCATCGATTGCGGCCTACTCAGCCAAGGCGGGTCTACATTGCTACGTTTTCACGCCTTCATACGCTAGTATTGGGAAGCTAATTCAGGCGGGCATGTACGGTGCCGAAGTTATCAAGGTAGATGGAACGAGGCGAGATGTATTCGAGGTCACGACAAAGGCGTGCAAGGAGCTAGGGTGGTACTACTGTGGCTTTCAAACCAACCCGTTCGCGTCCGAAGGAATGAAAACAATTGCCTTCGAGATTTGCGAACAGATGCGATGGAATCCACCAGAGCGAATAGTATTCCCAGTTGGAACAGGAAGCGGAATAATTGGTTGCTGGATGGCACTGAGGCTGCTGAAAGAACTCGGCTGGATAGAAAGGCTTCCATCTCTTGTCTGCGTCCAGCCTAACGGTTGCGCACCGATTGTTCGAGCTCACCAGCAAGGCTCGGAAGAGATAGAAGTTGTTGACAAGCCGAGAACTGTTGCGGAGGGGCTGATGATCGGCCATCCGGTCAAGGGAAAGACTGTGCTTCGAGCATTGAATGAAACGAATGGTTTGGCAGCATCTGTTAGTGACGTTGAGATAGTTGAAGCAGCCAAGTGGCTGGCAAAGTCAGAAGGTTCATTCGTCGAACCATCAGCGGCAGCGTCGATCGCAGGCCTTCGTCGCCTAATCGAAGAAGGAGAGATCTCTCCTGAGGAAAGAATCGTATGCATCTTGACAGGCACAGGACTGAAAACAGTTGATGCCTACTCAAGCTTGGTAAGAGGACTCCCTCAAATTTCTCCCTCGATGGAAGACGTGAGAAGAACCCTCCGGTGAGTTATGACAGGAAACGCACATCCCGCGGCACTAGTGCCAATCGTACTCATACCTGCTATTCGAAATGCTTCGACCTCCTTAGTCGTGGGTAGCGGTAGGGGCATCTGGGCTGATACTCGAAGAATGAGATTCTGCACTTCGAGCAGTACGAGCTCGAGTGAGGACCTATCGTAGGAACGAAATCTTGGCCTTCAGGGTTTCCTTAGTGGTTGTACGTTTAAGATTCTGTATGAAACGTGCAGGATTCAGACTCTTTGGACAGGCTTCGGTGCAGTTGAAGATCGTATGGCATCGCCAGAGTCCATCCTCCGAGCTGACCACTCCAACACGGTCTCGTAATATGCCGTCACGTGTGTCTGCAGCGAACCGGTATGTCCACAATAGAGCCGCCGGACCGAGGTAGTTCTTCCCTGCCCACACGCTCGGGCAGGAAGAATAGCATGCTCCGCATAGTATGCAGTCCGTCGAATCGTTTATCCTGTCGCGCTGTTGCGGGGATTGAATCCATTCCTTCTCTGGCGGTGGCTTGATCGGCACGACGTACGGTTTGACTACCTTGTACTTCTCGAAGAACGTAGTGAGATCGACCACTAGGTCTTTGATGATCGGCATGTGGGGAAGAGGCTGCACGATCACCTCGCGCCCAAGCTCTGAGATCAGTGTTGAGCAGGCGAGCCTGTACT
>Ga0315291_10000668_pt1 | contig 45750 bp, 42 predicted proteins | sample YL17G12_20_MG_FD_203070 | JGI IMG/M metagenome (GOLD analysis project Ga0315291, IMG submission 203070) | Sediment microbial communities from Yellowstone Lake, YNP, Wyoming, USA - YL17G12_20 | ecosystem: Environmental > Aquatic > Freshwater > Lake > Sediment | place: USA: Wyoming | collected...
TGTGTATGAGTCTGTTAAGTCTTTTGACCCATGGGGGCAATTCTTGACCTGGATGAGTCTTCATAGTTGTGTGGTGCTGATTTTGTCATTCTTCGAATGCTGTCCTTCTCACCGTCGAACCTGCAACGCCGATTGGGGCGCAGGAGACGTGAAAGAGCATGTTTTTCGACTTGATCTGTACGCGTACTCGTCGTTTTGTCGTCTTGCATTCTCATGTTTCTTGATTGTTTGACTTCGTTGACAGTGGGTTGCTCGTGGTCTCTTGAAGTGGAGGTGAAGATTGGTTTTTTTGGTTTGCGAGATGTTTTGTCGTTGTTTTTGAGCGGTTGGCTTTGGACACGCGTGTGGGGGTTGTGTGATTATTGGGTGTGGGGGTTGGTTTTGGTTTGTTCTTCCATAATGGAAAACCTTTTAAATGGAGAATGAAACACTATAGAAAGAACTATAATAAATGAGGAAATGAAAATGAAGAAATACATAATGGCAATATTAACAACTGCAATGATTACAGTATCGTTCTTAGCATCTGCATTAATTCTAAGAGTAAACGCAGCTGATCCAACTTACTGGTACTACGGAAAGAGCGGAGTACTTGACTCGGACTACTATTCGCTATATCCATTTGAGAAGAACAGTTTGACCATAGGCTTTTCAAAGTTCGGCGAATTGGTGAACCCAAACACAGGCAACGGCTTGAACTATTCAGGCAGAGACCCGTTTGCTAACGAGGGCGTTACTTCAACGTACTGGGTTCAAGGATGGTTCCTTGATGCCCGTTACAACCTCAGAACCAACGGATCACAGCATCTGTGGGCCTTTGCCACTTACGCGGACATGATTTCAAAGGAAGGAGACTGGAGGAACCTTGCAACAAGTCCAACGGGCTCACCATACGGTGGACGAAAAACTAGCGGCATCGCATCAACAGAGAACATAACCATCCTCTACGATGGACCGAGAAGATTCATCGCTCAGTGCGTGACACACCTGAACGGCACTCTGGAAGACCTGAACTACAGAGTCCTTGACGTTATATTCACGATAAACTTCGACAAGGTGAAGAAGCAAATAATCATCTACAAAGACATCAAACTGACGATTGATGACAAGATCTTGGACGGCCCAGTTGATGTGCAGTTCAGCAACCGTGGCGAATGGGACCTTGGTCCTTCGCCTGATTGGAAGAGCTACGCACACTTCTACCACCAAAACTTCACAACTTGCTATGGTGCTGACTGGCACCTGTCAAAGAACATCACGAGAGAATACAGATACTACAATGCCTCATGGCAGGGACTTACGAACCTCGACTTGAACGGCAACGTAACCCACACTGAGTATAAGCTGCCTGTGGTCTGGCGTTCCGAACACATCAGATCTGGCAGCCAATGGCTAAGAGCAGGCGAACACTACATAATGAACTATGACACAGGCGTCATCACATTCACGCCACCATTGCTCAATAATACAGTGCTCGAAATCTTCTTCAAACTGTACAAGGACGTAGACCGAAATGGCGACAACGACGCATTACCACACCTTTACGACGTAGCGCAAATAATCTCCAGAGACAAGAATGTCGTGGGCTACTCAGCTTTCTGGCCGACACTTTCAGACTACACAGTGGACGGTTGGGACAAATACCTGCAGTCGCTGATCGTTGTGAACGAAGCTGACATGCAGCCTATTCCTTCAGAGCCAGACATACCCTTCGTGATAGGCGAATGGGACTTCATGCTGGACTATGACAACGAGACTACACCATGGTGGGGTCCACAATTCAGAGGAGTAACAGTCTACGGAATAGTCAACTACCACGACGCACAAGACCTTCAGATGACTCCGTCGATAAGCGACACTCTTGACACTGAAGTCAAATATCAGCTTGATGAAGTGTTCAACCCGTGGGATCTGGTACAAGCAGTCCACAAGGACACTTGGAGATGGGTGGAATTCCACACAGTCACAACAGGCGAATACACTGCTGCACAGAGCCCAACACTCACTCCACTGGCAATAAATCTCGTAAACTCTCCAGTATATCTCAATCTCTCCATGAAATGGGAGGATTACTGCGAGGAAAGCGAGAAAGTCATGTGGGGCGGAGCACTCAAATACCCAACGAGGGCAATCTATGCGCCGACCGCAAACCCGCGCGCTTATGAACTGGCTGTAAACGCGGGCGTGGGCACGATAACAATCCCAGCCGCAAAGGTTCCTGCAGCAGGAACAGAGATCAAGATCCTCTACTCAACCTACACGGCTGACAACTTCACTCTAACCGACTACAACAATGGTGGTACTCCCACGACCACATACCTGAACGGCACCGGCATAAACCATTTCAACAATACAGCGCTGAACTATACATCCTCTAGCTCTGACAGCACCATGTGGGTAGACAAGTTCGGCGCCAACCACACACTGGGCTGGGACTGGACACATGCCGTAACGGTGAACAATGTGACTATGGCAAATACAACGGGGTCGCTGAATCTCAGCGGACAACTGGCGTTCAACATCTCGGAAATCAAAGCTTTTAAGGAAGACACGACATTCATCGACTTACTGAAGCTCGGGGGCAGCTATGATCCAGGATGGCAGAAACTTGCACAAAACACCACATATCCCAACAATATAATGCTGAATCTATCGCGGCTGTCGCTGAATTACACCATCATACCACCATCATTGCCGAACAAGCTTGACCTCCACGTCGACAACGCGTACATAACACTCACATATAACATCAGCATCAACTACTACGCCAACGCCACCTACTGGAACTTCACTTACAGCTTCACCTACACGGTCACAGCCAACATAGTTGAGCACATCCCAGGCAGATGGGAGTGGACAGTACTCGGCAGAGACGCAGCAACCTCAGACTCTCTAGGAGCAGCACTGGATACGGCAGCGTTCAAGAACAAACAAATCGAAATAGGCAACGCTGGAGAAGACATGATGTTCCAGGAGTGGGGTGTACAAAGCATACCGTGGGTGATGAACGCCTTCGGAAGCACACCTGGTACAAGGACAGACTACAAGTGGGCAACAGACCCAACAACCCCAGGCAAACGCTCAGCACTCAAGGACGACTGGTGCCACACATGGGCAGTCGCAAGCTCTAACATGATCGGCGTGGGTGGACCACTCGCGAACATGTTTGCCTACTACTATAACGACTTCACGGACGCCTTCTACGGCCTTAACGTTGACTGGCTTGGAGAAGCATTCACGCCATACGCTCCATGGCAAGGCAAGATAATAGCCGCGTCATGCTGGAACGTATCTACCAACTATGTTGCTCATGGTGCTAACGCATACGCTTCAAACGGCACGGTTGGCTACGCAACCATCACAACCTACAAGGACATCAACGGAACCGTAGGCTTCCTGATATGGGGTCTCGGACCAAGAGACACATACTGGGCAAGCAAATTCTTCCACGACGAAATCATATACGAGCTGCAAAGATTCCCACGGTGCGCAACATCGATAATAATCGAGATAGACTACGGATGCGCAGACCCGCTACACCCACTATTCACAATAGTTGAAGTGCTCGGAACAATAAGCGAAACAATGGTTTACGATAGCCTCTACAGATCCCCGTGCACAAGCCCATACAAAGGCGGAATACACGACCCATAAATTTCCTTTTTTTCTCTTTTTTTGCAAAATACTAACTCAAGAGCATTACAATGGTACATGTTGCTACGATTCTTCGAATGGCTTTTATGCTTTCCCCGTACACCCTTACTCCGAAACTCACGAGGGACTCCGTCGAGTCCACGGCCAACTAGCATAGCGGGCTAGGTGTTGATATGAACTGGAGCCGGAAATCCGTATTGGTAACAGGTGGAGCAGGCTTCATAGGGTCACACCTGACTAACAAACTTCATGAATTAGGCGCCAACGTCATTGTGGTCGATGACCTGTCAACCGGAGACCGAAAGAAAGTGAAGGCAACCTGCAACGTGTTCGTTGAGGGCGACGTGAGCCAGTCGAATACTTACGCAAAACTCGGAGAATTCGACGTTGACTACGTTTTCCATTTCGGCAGCCCCTCTTCAGTGATCTTGTTCAACGAGAAACCTGATGATTGCATCCACAAGACGATCTTCGGGTTCAGAAGAATAATCGCGTTCGCCGAAGAGCACAACGTCACCAAGGTGATATACCCGTCCAGTGGCAGCGTGTACGGAGACGCCCCAGTTCCGCAGACGGAAGACATGATGCCTAAACCCACAAACCTGTACGGCGTGTGCAAACTGACATGCGAACAACTGGCTAGACTGTCCTTGGATAAGGTTCCAAGCGTTGGACTAAGAATATTCGCTGGCTACGGCCCAGGAGAAGAGACAAAGGGCGAAATAGCAAGCGTAATAACCCTTTTCCTGAGAGCGATTCTTAATGGAAAGAGACCTATTATATACGGAGACGGTCGGCAGAGCAGGGATTTTGTGTATCTAGACGACATAATAACGGCCGTTCTCAGAGCTGCAGAAGCTGACTTCACTGGCGTAGTGAATGTTGGTTCTGGAAAAGCTCACACTTTTGCTGAAGTTGTGGAGTTGATCAACAGGCTTCTGGGGAAGAGTGTGAAGCCCATCTACGTAGACAAACCACAAAAATATCTCGAGAAGACTCTTGCAAGCAGGGAAATACAGGACAAGATACTTGGTGCACCAGCAACTGTGCTAACTGATGGATTGAAGAAGCTACTGGGAACCTACGCTCAACAAACTTGATACGAATATTGCCGCCTCAAGGACAGTCAAGATCATCTGGAAAGAAACTACGATTGTCAAAGGGCATCCCTTAGGATGCTGAGGTGCATAAACCAAAAAACCACGTGTCTTCCTTGAGATAAGTCTTCCAAATGAGACTATTCGATCTAGAAAACCCTGTTGACCAGTCCTTTCAGGACTCCATAGGTTTCTGCCGAGAAAATCGTGACCTTAATTGCAGCCGCAAGAAAGAAGGATGAGACTCTGTGTGTGTTCATGTAGGCTTTTGCACCGCTAATAACAAGATATGCAAATACGATAGAAAACAAGAGTAAAACACTCCAGAAGCCAAAGAAGATTGTTGAAAGCAGAAAAGAAGCGACAAGGATGTGGGCTAGTGCCAGATGCTTGTAGATTCTCAGTTTCGTGAGTAGGCATGCTTTCGCGTCCCATTCTGCATAGGAAGAGTACTGCAAGAAAAGACCTCTTAAGGAGTCTCTTGCTGGCCAATAGACTACTGCGTCCTTCGCAAGGGCTGTCTTGAACCCTTTCTCTATAACCTTCAAATCGAAATATGTGTCCTCTGCTTTCTCCAGGTTTTCCGGCCACTGTCCAACGGCCTTCCAAACCTTTTTCGTGAATGCAACAGAGCGGCACGAAGGGAGGAAATTATCAACATGCAGCTTTTCTAGATTTGGATATTGGAGAATTCCTATACACTTTTGAAGCAAACTTTCTCCTCCTTGAACATATACTCCACCAACGAAACTCGCGCCTTCGTTCTTCAATGATCCGAACAGTTTTTCGAGCCAGAATCTATCCAGCACTACTCCTGCATCAGTGAGTGCGATAATGTCGGAAGTTGCGGCCTCTATACCTATGTTTCTACCTTGGCCTCTGTTTACCCCTTTGGCTACTATGAGCTTGAACAAACTTCTTGAGCCTATGAATGATCGGACAATGTCCACAGTTTTGTCGGTGGAACCTCCGTCGACAATTATAACCTCTCTTGGTTTCAAGGATTGATTCTGCAAGGAACCCAGTAGTCGTGAAATTGATGCTTCTTCGTTCTTCACAGTGATTACGACTGAGACAGCCGCCATGGCCGACACTATCCTGCAACTCGCTATTAACATTGACGCTCGCGCTAATGCGGATTTGCTTTTGACTCCCTTCTCTTGCTAAGGATCAAGTCTATCGTTCAAAACAATAGTTCAACCTCTTGGTTCTTTCATTCTTCTGGCATAAACTATCCGCAATGGAGAGTCGTACGAGTTGACATCCATTATTTTATAGTTGTTTCTGGTACATTTGCGTAGCATCATCTTGAACAAGCTATTAGAATGCAATTCGACAATAAACTCAGGCACTCTTCTAAAGACTTCATCTTCGATTTTGAGCAAGTTCAGCTCGCCACCTTCAATATCGATCTTAACCACGTCACACGTCCATTTTTGTATCAAGCTTTCGATTTGTTCTGGGTTCTCTATGAAGATGAACAGTGGAATCACATTTTTCATTAGGGGCGCATTGGCTCTGAGCTGCTCAAAGCAAAGTTTGGATCCCTCCACCGCTATCACCATCCTTGCGCCTTTTTTGAGGAAGAAATCTGCTGTGCTTCCCACATCAGCACCTATGTCGAGAACGACTTTTCCTCTATAGTTGATCTTACCCCAATGGGATTCGTAGTCCTCATCATGAATTGGAGGGATACTTGTATCAGGTGTTCCGCGTCCTCGCACGGTCCGAACATAACTACGGAGAGTCTGTTGCATCAACCCTTCATTATTGCGTCGGGCCAGAGCGCGTAATAATGCAGGAGGCCAAGTGATCTTGTGGATTATGATGGAAAGTACGTCGTGAAAAATGAAAGCTACACTTCTGTAACGAACGTAGCTTTGAATGTGTTTTTTTGTTTTTTTCGCCATGCCCTTAGCCAAACGACACACACACCAACATTGCGTAGTCTTTCCTCTTCAGTCTTTCTAGTCTGCCCTGGCACATTCCCAACTGGGCCGTGCAAGTTTGCTGCCGCAGTTCAGGAAGTCCTATCCTAATGGCCTAGCTCTCGTACTAGCCTTCCAGGATTACTTGTGAGAGTTGACACAACGGTTTTTAACGTGTTCAAAACTATGCAATCTGAGAGGCAAAGACTTGTGAAGGTGCTGCAGGTGATTAACGATTATCCGCCTCCACTCTTGGGAGGAGGCAGCTACCATGTCTGCAACCTCACAAGACACCTTGTCAATGAAGGAGTCGATGTCACCGTTTTTACATACAAATCAAGGTTTTTGCCTAATGGCGAGACAAATACTGATACGCAGTGCGGCGGGGTCAGAGTACGTCGGGTCTCAGCATTCCGTGTGCCTCGAACCGTGTACTCTATATCACCTGAATTGGTTCCCCTTCTGATGAAAGAAGACCCGGACATTATACATGCGCACGGATACCAGCTCTTCACGTCAGATGGGGCAGCATTCGTGAGTATGCTTCGCAAAAAACCATTCGTCCTGACATTACATGGTTTCCCAAGAGATTTCGAGAAACTAGGCCACAAGACATACTTTGCCTTGATAGGCAAAAAGACTCTGGAAGCTGCCAAGAGAATAATATCCGTCTCAAAAATTGTCGCACTGGAATTCGAAGCCATAGGTGTCCCAAACCGAAAGATAGCAATAATCCCCAATGGGATAGACTTAAAAGAGTTCGAGCAGCTACCCGATGGAACAAGGTTCAGAAAGCGTTTCAGTATAGAAAAAGGCGAAAGAATGATCCTCGCGGTGGGACGGCTTGAAAAGACAAAAGGCTTTCAACACGCAATTATGGCTATGGCAAAACTGCGATGCAAGTATCCTGTGAAACTTCTGATCGCAGGGCCAAATCTTGACTACGGTCATCAACTGAAAAAAATCGCAAAGAAAGCAGGCGTTAATGATAAAGTTGTGTTTTGTGGTCCTATCAACAAACAAGAGAAACTCGAAGCTTTAGCAGCGGCAGACGCTGTCACAATTCCTTCAACATACGAAGGTTTTGGCATCTTCACCTTAGAAGCGTTGGCAGCACGAAAACCTGTAGTAGCCACAAGAACCGGTATAGCTTCGGAAGTCATCAGAAATGGAGAAAATGGATTCTTGGTAAACCCTGGCGATCCTGATGATCTTACAGAGAAACTTGCCTATCTCCTAGATGATAGATTGTCACGCGAAATGAGCAACAGGTCGCAAGAAATCATAAAAGCTTTCGACTGGAAAGCAATAACACGTCAAATACTGTCAGTGTACAACGAGTGTTTGGAAGGATCAGGAAGCTAACCATGTCAACAACTGTTGAACCCTTCAAGGGAGCGTCACTGACCACTTGGAGTGATCATTTCTCACCCATTTGCATCTTTGTTGTATGCGGGTACGGCGTATCTGTAATATGTCTACGGAAGGCTATGAGGAATTGTCAGCTTGGAGACTAGTGACTAATATGCAACTTGGGTCAGTTGAGCCCAAACAGGAGATAAGGCCATGAGAATGCTAGTGTATAGTCCAATAAGCCTTAGGTTCGGAGGCGGTTTTGAAAGGTGGATTCTGGAAGTCGCAACACGTCTTCGAAAATTCGGGGTTTACACCCAAGTATTAAGCACAGCCTCAACCCTTGGAGATGAAGAGCGAATCTCGTATGAAGAGATCATGGGAGTTTTATCGCGGGCTTCAGCAGACTACTCTGAGTTGCCCTGTACGCGCTTCAATCTCTTTGGGTCCAACTCACCTATACCACGTGTCAGTGGATTGAGAAGACTTCTGAACGAGAAAAATTATGACCTACTGTATTTCCCTAATGCCTACGCGTTTCAAGATCTGCTGATCAGCGCATTGAGACTGACACACAAACGTCCTGTCATCAGCGGACAGCATGCTGTGTTGTTTCAGAACTCGTCGTTTCACGATGTATATGTTAGTGCTGTCACGAAACGTTTGCTGAGAGTTTTTGACGCGTATCACGTGTTGAACTCTGACGACATGCGTGTTTTCGAAGAATGGGGGTTATCAAGAATCTACTTGATTCCAATAGGAATAGACACTAACAAATTCAAGCCACGAAAATCCGAGACAGCTTCAAGAAGCTTCAGGCTTCTCTTCGTTGGAAGGCTGACCTCTCAGAAAGGCATTGATGTCTTATGCCAATCTGTAAGCATTGTCAACCAAGACCATTATCTTCAGAAGAATATGCAATTCATAATAGCGGGTTCGGGTCCAATGAGTCATATGATCGAGAAACTCAGCAAACAATACGAGAACGTTCAATACTTGGGCCGTGTTCCAGATGACAAGTTGCCTGAAATCTACAGAAACAGTGACGTGTTGCTGATGCCTTCGCGAAGCGAAACCTTCGGGATAGTAGCGATAGAGGCTCAGGCCTCAGGTCTCCCTGTGATTGCCACAAACATTTCGGGCCCGCGAGAAATCCTAGTAGACGGTGTTACTGGCAGACTAATGCGTTCAAACAATCCAGCTACTCTAGCTTTGGCTATGAGAGACCTGTATGGTCTCTGGTCGAACGACCGTGAGAAATTCGAGAAAATGCGCGAAGATTCAAGGATCAACGCTGAGAGAAGATTCGATTGGGAAATCATAATAAGCCAAATTCATGACATGATTCTGGAAACCTACAGCAGTTTTGGAAGAAAACACAGCAAAGGATGATCCTTAGTTGAGTAGTTTAGGTTCACTTCAAGAATCCAATAGCGCAGTAAAAACGCGATTGTTGAACAGTCCCTTTCTGCCTCCGCTTATCCTATTTCTAGCCGCGTTCCTCCTCAGGAGCGTACCTGAGATCATGGTTGGCAAGTACCCAATAGGGTCAGACACTATTACTTTTTACGCCCCATACGTCGCCAAATTTAGGTTTGATCCAATAAACATGTTCTTCTGGGGTCATTTGACAAGTTGGCTTTTGATGAAACTCATTTACACGGTTGTCGGTGATCCCTATCTGATGCTGAAGATCGTTGGATCTGCATTGTATGGTTTCTTGTTGATTTCCTTCTATGCTTTCATGACCTCTTCGGGCTGGTCACGGAAGAAAAGCCTACTCGTCTCTCTATTTCTCTTGGTGCAGGTGCCCACCGTGCGTCTATCTTGGGACCTCTTTCATAACGTACTTGGACTGTCGTTTATGTTCCTCGCATTTTGTGAGCTAAACAAGATTAGAGAATCAGAAGAAAGTGAAGCGGGATCCCATGTGAGATTTGCCCTTTTTTCAATCTTGACTGCGTTAACTCATCAAATGACCTTTTTCACACTCGTTGTCATCACGATATTCCTGCTAATAGAGAGCCGTTCGAAAAGACCCTCACGCTTGAGGGCTTTGGTCTTAGTCGAGAGCCTATTGCCTGCTCTTTTTACATTTGCACTAATCGTCATCGTGCCAAGACTGGTGCCTTTCCCCCAGGTGAATCCCTTCCAGGTCTTCTACGAAGAGCCACTAATGGAGCAGGCGGCAACGCGTTTCTTTGTGGACTACTTGGGTTTCATCGACTACTCTGAACTCTTCAATCGCATAGTATGGACATTCATCACGGGATTCATCCCGTTGGTTCCGCTGGTTCTAGTTGGATTCAGAAGGACACGCGTTCCGTCTTTTTTCGGATGCTACACAGCACTAGTGCTTCTATGTACCTTTAGTCCCTTATTGACTGGTGTTTCACTTTTCAACTGGGATCGATGGATGTGGCTCCTAGTTTTTCCTCTGAGTGTCTACGCATTCAACGGAATCGGAGTGGTAAATGAAAGGATCTCTAGATTGAAATCAAGGAATCTATTAAGGAAATCTGCAAAGATAGGCTTCAGTTTGATAATGGCGCTGTCTTTTCTTTTTCTTTGTTTCGTGTACGTTACGCGTCCCCAATCTGACCCATTCATTTTGTACGGTAGCTTTCCCTCTAAATGGTACTTGCCTGAGACCATGCGGAAAACCGCAATTCCCTTTGAGTACATACCAGACTTGGAAGACTGCGTCAGATGGCTTGACACCAGCATCAAAGAGAACTCAGCACTACTATTCGAGAGTCAGTTTTCCGGCCCCGTACTACTGAACTTGACGCCTAGAAACAATGTGACCCTGATTTCCTACTATCCCACGGAATTTGACCAGGTTCTACTAGAGAGCGCAAGTCGGAGATTCAATTCAACCTATCTGATCTTTTGGGCAGATCATCGAATACCAACTGCAGATTCGAGTATCATTTTTGTAAAGCTCCATAGCAAAGGAAGCTTATCTGTTTACACAAAAGTCGAGCACTTGACGCCGCCATCTTTGACCGATAGTTCCAACCTGCTCTTATTCAACAACGAAACATATGTCGAGGTGTCTGATAGTGACAAGCTTTCTCCTTCGATTTTTACTTTGGAGTTCTGGGCAAAGCCCACGTCCTTTACAAGCTGGTCCAGATGGATGGGAAAAAGCTTGTACACATTCAACAAGAAAGAGGGGTGGCAGATTATGTGGACTGACAGCATTGATGATCCCGGCATTTTCCTAGCTATGTGGGATGAATATGGAGTTGAGAGAGCAAGCCAGCTTGTGAGGATTTCGTTGAATGAGTGGATGCACGTCGTATTTACCTTCAACGGTTCGCACCTGAAAGCATTTCGGGGCGGGAATTTGGAAGGAGTGGTCGAGGTTGGTGACTGGGAGCCTGTTCCTAGTAGAGAGCCATTGCGAATAGGCAGGGCATTTGGTGACACCTATTATGATGGGTTCTTCGCGGGCTTGAGATTCTACAATAGGTCTTTGTCGTCTCCTGAGGTTCTCAATAATCTTCTTGGCGAAGTTGTCAGAGACGGATTAGTGCTCGAGTTCGATTTCATCAACAGAGGTTCGCTGATGCTGCAAGATCTGAGTGGTGAAGCCAACGATGGGAACATCGTCATAGGTTCCAGCAACCAGCGCTAGCTGATTGCAGATGCTAGTTCAAAGAAATCGGTGTAGCTTTGTGTCTTGACTCGTGCTCCTGACATAACGAACATATTCTATTGAGAAGTTGTCCATTGAGGATTGGTGTTCACCGCTTTCGAGCAATTCCTACACCTCTGTTAATAGTGCCGTCAATTGAATGCCTGTGGCAGAAATCCATGAATGCGCTATTCCAGTCTGCATCGTCAGCAAGCAATAAGCCATCTTTCCTGATATATGGCCACGCTGTCTCGAATTCGAACATCATAAGATCATAGGTATGCATACTGTCATGATGAAAAAGATCAATCATGGTTAGTGATTGAAGTAGTTCTGGTAGTTTCTCTCTGGAGTCTCCCAACACCAATTTCCAATGATCTCTCAATGACTCAGGAACAACAAAACCCGGTTCGAATCCTGATGGGAGATCATCTTGATGGAGCATGCCGTTTTCCCGCTGGTACCTAATATTCGGTAGATCGATTGAATATAACCATCCTCCGCTTTTTTGCAAACCTTTAAGGAAATATGCAGACGTGACTCCATAGTGGACACCTGTTTCAACGACCTTGCTCGGCTTGGTGCCACGACATACAAAATACAAGTACTGAGCATGATTGCACGCACGCGAACACAAATCGATTGCCTTGCGAACCAGTTCAATAGGATCGATTTCACTCTCATCAAACTTGATCTTATCAACGTCTCGCAGGTGAATTCCTACGTGTCTTTTGCTTATTTCGGCGCTCTTACATCCATTGATCCATAACCATATCAGCTTCGGATGTCTCAATGCCTTCTGCAAGTCTCCCTTGTCCCGCGAGTGCGTTTTGGCTTTCAAAAGGATCCCTTTTTCCCCTATCTTAAACTCTGGAGTTGGTTTCTACCGCGAACGCGGTAATTATGTTTTCATGCGGGTAATATGCTTTGTCTAAGGATAAAATGTCAGCCAATAGTGTGCTCCGTTGGATACGGAGCTGAAATGCGTGGAAAAGCGCACTCATAATGAGTAATTATTATTATGTGACAGTTGGTCTTACTTGGTCCTGAGATTGGTGAAACTAAAATTTCAAATAAGAGAAGCTAGCTTTATTTGACTAATGGGGTGATGGCGGTGTGTTCGATTTCTGCTGTTTGCCTGCGATTGGGTTTTACGTCGACGCCAAGAGTCGATACGGGTGGTGCACAAGACATGCTCGTGCGTTCTTGGCTTGTGAAGCGTCCTGTCGACTACACCATCTTGAGAACTGGCGCCAGTCTGATCGATCTGTCTGGTCGCAAACCGCGAAGCTGTGCTATATTTCGAAGACTTGGATGAGGCTCTATTCTTGCGAGTTTCGGGCTTGGCTCAAGGACGTTGCAGCGCTTTGTGGAATGCTTTTTCTGTCCGTGCGCTTCTCCTACCACTGATCTTGTTCATAGTTGGTTTTGCATTAAGATATATCCCAGAAACCATGGTCGGCCAATATCCTATTGGAAATGACACGATAGTCCATTATGCTCCTTACATGGCTAAGTTCAAGTTTGACCTGCTTAACATGGTTTACTGGGGGCACCTGACTGGTTGGCCCCTGATGAAAGCCGCCTACGCTATCACTGGCGATCCTTTTGTAGCACTTAAGATAGTTGGCCCCATATTGTACGGGTTCCTATTGGTTTCCTTTTACAGCTTCGTGGTTTCGTTCGATTATGGACGAAACAAAAGTGCTCTGATCACATTGTTCCTGTCAGTGCAGATTCCTATGCTACGTTTATCATGGGATCTGTTCCACAACGTTCTAGGTTTATGTTTCATGTTTCTCGCATTTGGTGAGTTGCAGAGATTGGTCAAGTCGAATGAAACGTCGTGGAGCTCTCACTTGAGGCTCGCCGTTTTCTGTATTCTGACTGCGTTGACCCATCAAATGACATTTTTCGTACTCGTTGTTGTCACAGTTTTCCTGGAGGCTGGCGCCCTCTTCAAGAAGGAGTCAAGGTTGAAGGCGAGAAATATTGTCAAGAGCATGGGTCCCTCGCTGATATTGTTTTTCTTGATTGTCACCCTGCCGAGATTTGGACCTCCGACGAGTGAAAACCCGTTTCAGATACTTTACAGAGAATCTTTGATGGAACAGGCCGCAGCACGATTCTTCGTGAACTACCTTGACTTCCTCAGCTACTTCGAGCTGCTTGATCACGTTATAATTACATTCGCTGTGGCTTTTGCTCCGCTACTACCCTTCGCGGTAATCGGCTATAAACGAAAAAGACCCCCAGCTCTCATCAGGTACTACACGCTGATTGTTATCTTGTGCACTTTCAGTCCTTTGCTTTTCGGCATCTCACTCTTTCATTGGGATCGCTGGATGTGGCTTCTAGCGTTCCCAGTGGGCTTCTACGCTTTTAATGGCATTTGGGCCGTGGAAGAGAGAATCTCAAGCCTAGAACTGAAGCGGCCAGCAAAAAGTCTGTTGAAAAGCCTCTTTGTTTCTGCAATAGCGTTTTCCTTCGGTTTCCTTTGCTTTGTCTATGTTACTCGCCCAGAATCCAGTCCATTTGCTCTATACAATGGTTTTCCATCAATGTGGTATCTTCCGGAGACTATGCGGAAGACTTCGATCCCTTTCGAAAACATACCTGACTTATTGGACTGTGTCAAATGGCTTGATGTAAATGCTAGAGGGAGCGCTGCCATTTTATTCGGTAGTCAGTTTTCCGGTTACCTGCTCTTGAACTTCACTCCTAAAGACAATGTAACCTTAGTTTCATATGATCACAAGGAGCTTGATGACGTTCTTGAAGAAAGCTTGAGTCGAGGATTCCGTCCCATCTACGTTATTTGGTGGTCATTTTATGGAACACCAGATACAAATCAAAACGTGAGTTTTCTCGATGTTTATGGGAAAGGATTTTTCTCCATATACGGGGTTTGTGACAGTTTTGAACCGGTTTCGGCAATCAGAAACGAGAGTCTACTGTCGTTCAGGGATGGTAAGTACGTTGAGGTTCCAGGCGCTGGCAGCGGTAGTCTTTGTCCCTCGGTTTTCACTATCGAGTTCTGGGCTAAACCATCGAATTTCAGCAAGTGGAACCGATGGATGGGCAAGAGCTTCTATGCTTCGGACGCCAAGAGCGGGTGGGAAATCATGTGGACCAACGATGTGAACAGCCCGAGCATTTGCTTGGCAATGTGGGACGAGCACAACACTGAAAGAAGAAGCAGCTCTGTCAAAACAGAACTGAATGAGTGGACACACGTGGCGTTTACTTTCAACGGCTCACATTTGTTCTCTTTCCGAGACGGAAAACTGAATGGAACAGTTGATACTGGTGATTGGAGGTTTTCTGTGAGTTTGGAGCCTTTTCGTGTGGGCAGCGCTTTTGACGGTAGCCTGTACAACGGTTTGTTTGCGTCGTTGAGATTCTATGACCGTTCTTTGTCTTCTTATGAAATCGCTCACAACCTCTTCGGGAATGGCACCAGAGACGGTCTGGTCTTGGAATTTGACTTCATCGACAACGGATCCCTTTTCTTGCCAGACATGAGCGGTCTAGGCAATAACGGGGCAATTGTCACTGACTAGCACATTGACGCGTAGCTACTCAACGAAGTGATTTCATCGTCTTTCAATTACTGCCAAGAGAATTGCATTCGAGCTACTCAAAACAAGCAATATTTAAGAGCAAAACGGGTCACAAGTAAGCAAGTCGTCATGAATGGAATGCAATCTTGAAGTCAGAAAGAAGTGATCTGTTTGAAAGTGAGATTTGCTCCGTACGTTCTGATTTTCGTTGCCTTCGCGATATTTCGAGGCGTAGCTGAAATCCTAGCAGGAGAAATCCCTGTCGGATGGGATTCGATTAACTATTATGCTCCTTGGACAATCACGTATGCACAACATGGCGTGTTGAATCAGATCTTTCTGGCGGCGCCTCCATTCGTTTTTGTCTTCACAATCCCGCTATACCTGCTTACCTCCAACATATGGCTAGTGATGAAGATCCTTGCTCCAGTGCTGTATGGCGTCGTTGGAGTTTCTGTTTTCTTTTTCTCTCGTTCCTATTTGTCATGGAGCATAAAAAAATCATCATTCTGCGCTATGCTGTTGATGTTTCAGCTGGCCGCGATGAGAATTGGGTGGGATCTTTTCAAGAATGAACTGGCAATTGCTTTGTTGTTCTTCCTGTTACCAGTGATAGATCTGGCTAGCAAAAAGTTCAGCGGAAAGCTTGCCTTTCTGATCGTTGGCTTGTCTCTACTCATGGTTCTTTCTCACCAATACATGGCTGCAATATACTTCCTTATTCTCTTGGCGGTTATAATAGACAAAACAAGAACGATGGCTTTCAAGAAGCGCTTTGCTGCACTGAACGTACCTGCCTTGGCTCTCTTTGTTGTTATCGTAGGAATTTATGCAGGGTGGGCTCTGCCTTTGGTTCCAGCAGAAACGGAAGCAATCTACCCATTTCGAGCGGTCTACTACTATGATTTCCCAAGTTTCTCTTTCTTTCAAAACTACTTGGCTGGCGGTTCTTACTCAGCCCTCTTTGCGGATACTTTGACCTTGTTTTTCCTTCTGTATGCGGTGGTCTTGCCGTTTGCCATTCTTGGCTTCTGGCATGACAGGTTCCTGACGCCGATACTGTCGTTTCTGTTGATCGGGTCTTTTCTCCCTTTGATAAGTCCAAGCTTTGCCATGTCTGGGTCTGACAGATGGATGTTCATGCTGATTTATGTCTTCGCTTTCTATGCAGTAAACGGTGTTTCCAAGCTCAACCAACGATCCAAAACGTTGTTGAATTACGACAACAAGCTTGTGAGGTTTCGTAGAGTAACTCGTTGTATTTATGCAAGGAAGTTAGAGATAACTTACCTACTGTTCCTTGCTCTTTTCTCAATTAGCTATGAATTTGGAATGTTGCATCAACTCTATGAACCAATCCAAGGATACATCCCTAGTCGATACTCACAAACGATTATCTCATCAACTGACATGAAAGAAATAACTACAGACATTGAATGGTTAAACAGTCAATATCGCGACAATCTTACATTAGATTTCTTTGACCATTTCGAAAGGCTCAATCCAAATTGGGAGTACAATAGCAGCAACAATTTGGCTTTGGAAAACTCCATAGTCACGTTGAACGTATCCGCGAATGGAGGCAGTTCATTATCAAGGAACTTCGGCTTTGACTATTTTGGAAGCGTCGAAGTCAAATTCAGAGTCAACAACATATCCACTGAGTCAAAGGCCCACGCGATTCTTGCGGTTCGTAGATCAAATGGGCATGGTGGAGGCATTGTGTTTGCAGGTGAGTCTCTGAGTTTTTGGGATTCCGAAAGCATGCTCTCACATGTCCTTGTTCCCCTTGACGAGGACTGGCACATAGTGAAAGTGATATGCAATGAAACGGGGAGAACAATATTCGTAGATGGACTTGAAAAGTCATATGACGAAAAGAAGGAGCCTTTTGGCAGGTTAATCCTTGGCTCAAGATCAGGTTCTCACGAAGGATCAGGATCTTTAAGCATCGATTACGTGTCTGTCTACGGATACTCTAGACCATGTCTCGTGACTTCTTTCAGAGAACTCGGAACAGCTTGGATTAATCTTGATGAAAGGTTTGAGATCGTAACATATGTTCAGGATCTAGGTAGAGCACTAAGATACGCGGGAAGCAAATATTTCACCCATGTCTTTCTGATGTTGCCTACAAATCCTTTCAAAAGCAAGTTTACTCTGGCTCATGAGATGCCTCACTATTCTATGTTCTGCATTGATTCTGACAATCTCTGCGAAGATGTTGTGTACGTAGAGGCTGCGGTTAATAAGCCTCAGTCTGGGGGTTCTTGGGTTAGTGTTAGTGATGATTTTTCTTGGTCTGGTTTGGTTATGAAGGCTTCTGCTTCTTCCCTGAACGATGATATTCTCTTCGGCCCATACATCGACCATGAATGGACTGGGGATAGTATGCAAGGCAGATTATATATGGTCACGTTCAGACTCAAAGTTTCATCAGATGTGACGAGCGGTGTGGTCAGTGTTGATGTGTGCTATAACGAAGGAACTGTTCTCAAGTCTATGACCCTTAGGTCTAGTGATTTTGCGTATTCAGACGATTGGCAAGATTTTCAGCTAACTTTCGCTGTGCCCAATTCTCTAACTCAGGCTTTGGAGTTCAGAGTTAAGAATCTCGATAATGGCGTAGCAGATGTTTTTGTTGATCGTATATCAATCTGCGAAGCTTGGGATGCCTCTATTGTTTATGCAGAGGCTGCGGTTAATAAGCCTCAGTCTGGGGGTTCTTGGGTTAGTGTTAGTGATGATTTTTCTTGGTCTGGTTTGGTTATGAAGGCTTCTGCTTCTTCCCTGAACGGCGATTTCCTTTTTGGTCCGTACATCGACACAGAATTGCAGGGAAAGAGCATCTTGGGAAAGCAATACGTCGCTACGTTTAGGCTCAAAGCCTCTTCCAATCAACTGACAAGCGACGTTCTTTATGTCGACGTTAGTTATGACCTTGGCCGTGTCTTAAACTCATCACTCATCAAAGCCAGCGACTTTTCGTCTCCAGATGTTTGGCAAGACTTCCAGTTAGCGTTCTCAGTCCCTAGCTCTCTGAACTATGGCTTGGAGTTACGCATCAAGAATCTTAACAATGGGGTAGCTGACGTCTTCGTGGACTATATTAGTGTCAAAGCTGGATGAGGTGCTGATTTCGGTCGGGCACTCGTTCAAAATTGTGTCTTTAATCATGTTGATAAGTCATTATTCCTCAATATTGCAATCCAAGATCCAGCATTCATAATGTAGTTGCACCTGCCAACGTTCACTAATTCATCGTCTTTCTCAACGTAGTGATCGCAGAAGCCGTATTTTACTATGCATTGATCGTAGCGATCTATCTGCTCCTGTATGAAAGATGAGTTGAAGCCAAACTTCCTGAGCGTCTGCAGGTAAAGCATTACTTGACCCAACTTATATGCATGATCACCATCACTGATCTTCTCGTTCTCGTCGTACATTTGATACTGCCAGAACCTTCCGCAGCGTTCTTTTTCCTTTCTTAACGCTTGGAACATGGCGTGTTGAACATCATTTGGCAGAACATCGTAAATGACTCCCCACAATTGCTCCGTGCCATAATGTACGTGCTGCCTTCCTTCAGGATCTATCCAATCTATGAAGAATCCCTTATCGTTCTGCCACAGTTTGCTGATCAATTGCCTAGTTACATAAGCGAATTCCTCACGAATGCTTATCCCATACAGATACTCCAAAGCCTTCAAACTTATCAGGTAGTATATTGTCATATCGGCTACGTAGCCAGACTTGAGCACGTAGTCAGGCTGCAAAGGAACCTCTTTTGTGTCATAATATACCCCTTCCGTCATGTAGTTGTCGCAGATAAACATGTGATTTCTTAGAACCACGTCCTTCCAACCATTTGCGCTGCTAAAATCTCTTGTCACTCTTACATAGTCGAAAACCATTATGTTAAAGTAAAGAGCACCGTAGCTTCTGTTGTCCACCCAGTCGGGGTAGCCATATAATGATCTTATGTCGAAATAGACAGGCGTGCAAGAGAGAAAGCTGATCTTTCTTGTTGCTTCTGCAAGAGTGTTCAATACATGTCTCAAGAACTGATAGTCGTAGAATCCACAATGCATGAGAAAAACGTCATCTAACCAAGTTTTGTAAAACTGTTTCTTTTTGTCCCAATCGTCAAGCTGCTTAACACCAAAATTGAACTCGCTCACCCAATGATAGTAACTGTTTCTTCTGAATTGGCCTCTAGAATCCATGATAACCCGGCATGCCTTCATCTCCGTTCCTTTTCCCACTGGCAAAAGCTGTTCTATAAGATTACCAGAGAGGCCTGCGTGTGAAACGCAAGTCGTTGGTATCAGAGACGTATATGCACCTGCTGATTGGACGATCTGAGTTGACAGCAGCATGCTTGGCAGCAACAACGCAAGCACAACCGTGAAAATGGGTTTCTCCATATGGCTATCTCCTAGGTCGCTCAATTATTCACGTTATTCTACGCCGGTTGACTTCAGCAACACATCCTCCAATTGAAAAGCCAAGACCTTCCAATCATATTTCTCAACGCATTTCTGAGCGTTTGTGCTCAGTTTTGTCTGCAACTCCCGTGAGTCGAGGATGGCTTCCACAGCATCAACCCATTCTTCAGGTTTGCCGGGATCAACGAGTAGGCCATCATGGCCATCTTCGATGACTTCTCTAATTCCACTTACTCTACTTGCAACTATAGGTTTTCCCATAGCTAAAGCTTCAAACAGCTTCAATGGACTAGCTGCATGAGAAACCTCATTTTCAGGAAATGGCACAAGGACAACATCGGCCACCGAGATCACCTCTGGAACCTTGTCGTGTGGGACTTCACTGATCAACACAGTGTTGCCGGGAAACTTTGCCTCTTTGTGTCCTCCGCCCACTAACAGAAGTCTTATATTTGGTCGTTTTTGTTCGAGAACAACGCCCACTTCCCTGAGAATATTGGTCCCGGCCCATTCGTCGAAACGTCCAAAATAAAGGCAAACTTCCCTTTTGGTTAAGCCAAACATTGTTCCGAAATCCGATCTGACATCCTTGTTGAAGATCTGGAGATCCACACCATTAGGGATAACGAATACTCTCTCACTTCTTGCACCACGCTTTAACGCATAGTTCTTGATATAGCTAGTTGGCGCAACAACAACATCCGAGCTTTTGACTATGAAATCTTGAATCCGTATGATTAGCTTGCCCAAAATGCTTGACTTCCTCATGTTCAACAAATCTAATGTGTATTGAGCTATTAGATCATTGAAGTCAACTACGCTTGATCTTCGCAAGGATTTGGCTGCCAGAAATCCTAGTATTCCTGTATAAACGCTTGGATAGTTAAGCATAATGATGTGTGGGTTGATCTTTTTCAATGCATTGATGGTTTTGAAAGCGAGAAACATCATGCTGAAAACATAGGCCAGCGCAATCGATTTTTTCCACAATATCCTCAGACCACTTGGAATCTCAACGTAGTGCCCAATAATGCCCCCATGGACAAACAAATCTCTCACGCTCGTCGATGCATTAGGGTTCTTAGGTTGTATCATTCCATTCAATTCACGAAAGGAAGGAACGCACACAAAATTTATCTCATGTTTCTTGGTCAACGGCTTCATCAGTTCATATATTCTTCGGTCACTACCCATTCTGGGCGGAAAATGCTCAACAAACACTGCAATTCTCAGATGACCACACTTGGTCAAAGTCTTCAAACACATCAGATTGTCACGTCTGCAGAAACAATACGTGTTCTGCATTTATTATAATACTTTCTACGGAATGGCGAAAAATTGGTTCAATCTAGAATTGCTTTTCTTTGCTGGATCCACTTGTATGCTACTTTATAATTTCGAATCGTAGAGAAAGTCTCATATACCGACACGTACAACACCTACACGACATTATGCAAGGTTACGAAAAAAATGCCAGAACTTTGTAGCAAAGACCACAGTGACACTATTGACACAGCGATAATCCTGCCAACTTACTGTGAAGCCGAAAATGTTGAAAACCTAATCAACACGATTGAACGCTTAGGAATTAATCCTGCAATACTGGTGGTTGACGATTCAAGCCCGGACGAGACGGGAAACATAGTTCGCAAGCTGCAGGAACTGTACCCTAACATAACATTGCTGAATAGACCGCGCAAGGCTGGTCTTGGCACAGCCATTACAGATGGCTTTCGCTTCCTATTATCTCAGCCTAACACTCCTGATTACGTCATTTTAATGGACGCCGACTATTCGCACAACCCAGAAGACATTCCCAGATTACTGGCACAAGCAAAAAAAGGCAGTGACATAGTTGTTGGAAGCAGATACTGTGAAGGTGGAAAAGTCAACGGCTGGAACCTAAGACGACAGGCAATAAGCAAAATTGCCAACAAAATCACAGCCAAAGTAGTTGCACTTCCAATCAGCGACTTCACAAGCGGTTTCAGATGTTACTCCAAACGGTTCATCCAAAAAGTGCTGCCAAACCTGCACAGTCAGACTTACGAGATACAAATAGAAACTCTGAGACAAGCAAGCATGTGGAAAGCCAGAGTCTCAGAAATGCCCATAACGTTTACTAACAGGAAAAAAGGCAAATCCAAACTAACCAGAAACGAGATAGCAGGTTTCCTCCTATACATACTCAAAACTGTGCTGAGAAAATAATCTTCCTGTCCTCAACTCTTTCTTGGTCTATTGCCCATCTATCCTTAGAGTCTTCCCAGACTCGCTAAGGAACTGAACAATCCACAAACAGGGAAAGCATTGAGTTGCAACTTCCACATCCCAGATCTGGGCAAAGAAGAAATCCAACATGCTCGGAAAGAAGTATATTTCCCTTTTTCTTCCCTGTTTTTACGTACCAGTCTTCTGTAGTGTCGTCGCTGAACGTTGATGATCTGACAAAGCAAATAAGCAAGTTCCAGTAAAGCCTTGAACCTAAAGACGCTACGGAAGAAGCACCTTGGACATAATAACCAAGATTCGAACCCGCCTTCATCTGCCTATGCGAAATTGGACAGGCTTTGGAGAGAGAAAGGTTGGCAGAATAGTGCTTCTGCTTATAATAGCGTATACAGTCTTCTTTTCCGGCTATACCATTTTCATGCATTATGCCTTCAAAACGTATGCATGGGACTTGGGCATATTCACACAATCCATGTGGTCAACCATAAACTTGGGCAAGCCCTTCTACTACACAATCGAAGCCACCACGAACCCTAGCATGAATTTCATGGGGGCTCACTTTTCACCTGTTCTCTTACTAGTCGTACCAGTCTATGCGTTGCACCAATCACCCCTAACTCTTCTAGTGCTACAATCATTCGTAATTGGATTGGCGGCTCTTCCTCTCTACTGGATTGCAGAAAGAAAGCTTCAAAGCAAACTTTGGGGTCTGACTTTCGCAGTTGCTTTTCTTCTGCACCCCGCGTTACACGGCATGAACTGCTTCGACTTCCACGTCGAAGCTTTCATTCCACTATTCTTCTTTCTGGCATTCCACTATCTTGACACGAAACAATGGGTAAAAGGATTCGCATTCTCAATACTGACGCTCACAACAATAGAATTCGCACCCATACTAACGGCGTTTCTCGGGCTCTACTTCCTAGTCAAAACCAATCATCGAAGAATCAAGACAAGCATACGCCCCTATCTCAGAAAGATTTTGCCTTCAATTCTACTCATAGCAATAAGCATCGTTTGGTTCTATCTTGCTTTCAGCGTAACCTACAGTATCAACCCTCTAAAAGCCACAGGGTTACCTGGCAAATGGGATAATTGGGGTAGAAGCCTAACAGAAGTGATTCCGAACGTACTCAAGGATCCTTTGAGGGCATTATCGACGATGGCAAGCCCCATAGAAAAACCCTTCTACGCGTTCCTTATGTTAGCACCATTGGTTTTTCTCCCCGTACTAGCACCGTTAGAGTTACTGCTTTCTTTACCGTGGATGTTTGCGGCTTTGCTTTCCGATTACTCTCCATATTATGAACCTTACTTCCAGTATTTCGGGTTCGTGGTGGCTCAGACATTCATCGCTGCGGTTTTTGGGGCAAGAAGACTCGTGGGTATAATCAGTGAGAGGAAAGGTTATCAAGGCTTCGAGAAGAAACTAATGGCTTTAGTTCTCGTAATGAGCATCACATTCGCCGTCGCGGTCAGCCCTGTGGGCCTTCCAGCATTGACCAGAAGATCCGTCCAGATAACCCAACACACAAACACACTCCACAACATACTTTCCCTCATTCCACCCAACGCTTCAGTTGCCACACAAAACGACATTCTACCACACCTCGCTCAAAGAGAACACATACAAGTACTGGACTGGCCCATGGAACAAGAATTCGACTACATAGTAGTCGATCTAAAATCATCTCACATATTCTACAAGCCAACACCAGCATCGGTTCCTCCGATAGAAGCCCTCAATGGGGTATTTGACCAAGGATACGGCATCGTCGCATCAGCAGATGGAATACTGCTACTCAGAAAAGACTATACTGGACCATACGAGATCTACGAGCCATACCAAGAAACTTTTGATCACACTAAGTTGTCCACGATACCTTTTGCATCATATGTAGGGTACGACGGATCAAGCGAATCCGGCAGCGTCATCATCCACAGCAATGAACACAGAACCGGCTGGATGTGGGCAGGCCCCCTCCAATGGTTTCTCAGCGGGCGCTACAATGCAACCTTTAGAATGAAAACAGAATCCAACGATCTAAACCTTACAATAGATGTTCTTGGCACGAGACTGAACATGATGAATAACACATGGTTATACCATAGATTATACTACAGGACACTGGTTTTCAGTGATTTTGAGAGTATCGGCATGTGGCAAGAGTTTACAGTAAGCTTCACGATAGACGCGCCAATGCAGGTGGAACTCAGAGGATGGTGCGAATCAAGCAACACTTATGTGGCGCTTGATTACATTAGAATCATGCAACTTGAGCCCTAGTTGTGGCGACATTCACAACCGCTTGTTACTAAGTGAAATGGACCTACAGGCGTACCGTTTAGCCTTAACTCATTTAGACAATAGAGATAAAGGAAAAGCTGACACACTGAACAGGAAAAGACCACTGCGAAGGAAGAAGCTTGAAAATAGCCATGATAGTTGAACGTTTCCCGCCAGACATAGGTGGGTCAGGAACAAGATTCCACCAAATAGCAAAGCGACTCTCGCATAGACATGAAATAGACATCTACACACTAGGGTCAGCCAACACAACAAGAAACTCAGAATACGCCAATCTTAGCGTTCACCGATTAAGCATGAATAGACCACTTCTTCACAACAAGCATGGCTTTGACAGAGTAGTGGGCCACACACTCTCAACATATTTCCAGCTTTTCCTTAGTTCACACGACATAGCAGACGTTGACATCTGGCCCATACTTCCCTTCTTTTCAACCAAATTAGCAAAACCTAAGATGCCGGCGATAATAACGTGGAATGTTGTATACCCTTTCTCTTTCAACAAGACCATAAGCAAGACAGCTGCGATGCTTGCCAGCATAGCCTCAAAATCAAGCACGCACAACATCTCAGTGTCCGTTCTGGCCAAGACACTGCTTGTCAAATACATGAACGTTGACCCAAGCAAGATCGACGTTATTCCAAACGGAGTTGACGAAGCGTTTTCCAAGACCCAATTGGAACCTCAAAAAGGCCGCATTGTTTTCGTCGGCCGCTTGGAACCTCAGAAAAGACTGGACCTGCTGATAAAGGCGTTCAGAATCGCAAAAGCAAACATAAAAGGAGCAGAGCTCCACATTATCGGGGCAGGCCCTCTCCGTCCGCAAATAGTGGCCGCTTCAGAAAGGATAAACGGGTTGCACGTGCATGAACCCGTTGCGCAAGCAGACAAAAGCGAACTAGTACATCAACTGAGCAGATCGTGGGTATTCGTTTCAACCAGCGAGTTCGAAACATATGGACTATCCACAGCCGAGTCCTTGAGCATGGGATTACCAGCAGTCCTGACACATACCCCGTACAACGCTGCTATCGGCGAACTTGTGAAACATGAACACAACGGCCTAATCGTCGAGCATAATCAGCCTGAGGCAATAGCCAAAGCACTCGTGAGACTGTATGAAAACCCAAGGCTCTGGGAGACACTGAGCCACAATGCCAAGCATTCAACTTGCTTTCATTCGTGGGATGAAGTCGCAGAGAAGACCGAAGCCGTTTACGAAAAAACAAGAAAAAGACAGTAAGGTCACGAGTTTAGTGCATGGACTTCTGAAGGATCTCAGTCCATCTTTTCGCGTAAACATCCTTGTCAAACTTTGCAGCTTCTTTCACGCAGTTAGCTCTCACCTTTAACTCATAACCTTGCTTCCAAAGTTTCACAGCTTTAGAAATCATTTGCTCATCGTCTCTGGCAAGCCAACCAGAATATCCATCAACAACAGATTCACTTGGCCCTTGAACATCATACGTAAGCGTTGGCGTGCCGCAAGCCATGCTTTCTACAGGTATATAACCGAAAGGTTCATGAGTGAACGGAAACAGAACGAACGAAGCATTGGAATAGAGATCAACAAGCTCACCAATAGGTATTCTGCCGCGGAAATCAATGTTCGGATGACCAGTCACGCTTTTCGGCACAAAAGGTGCCTTAGACCCAAAAGCCTTGACCTTAACGCCAAGGTCGGCAACAGCTTTGATCACCGAAAACTTTGTTTCCTTGCCAAAATAAGTCAACACAAAATCGCCGGAAGGACTAGACGTCTGCGGTTGAAACAGCTTACAATCTGTGGGAGGATACAAAATTTCCGCGGCTTCAATGCCCCATTCGCGATAAAGCGAAGCGCAAAACTTGGAATTGGCCACGGCAACAGTAGACCCATTACCAATGTCCTTAGCAAGCCTTCCATCCGCGTAATCAATCACTCCCTTCAGAGCCAAGTAAACAGACTTGTAAGTTGAAGCAAGCTCATTCTCCATATCCCTAAGCGCTGCCGACGTCGGTCCCTGAAGATACCAAAACATGGAAGGCATAGCAAGAGTGTGCGAAAAATTGATCGTTGCACGGCAATCACGATTCACGTGTCTCGAATTCAACCTCAAAAAGGCTTCACGAGACCACGTTTCAAACCACAAAAGCGAAAGACCTAGTCTCCTAGTGAAAAGTCTGGCATGCAAATTCACAGGCTGGATTCCTCGAAAACTCAAATGACGCTCAACATTACCAGACATCATAGGCGAGATCATCGACACGTTGTGGCCGCTTGCAACCAGCGAATCAGCCAGATACATGGCAGGACGAATAGAACCATTTAAATCCATCATTATGTCGCAAGCCAAAGTGAAATCCATTTTTGTCAACTACTGAACCAATGATAAACTTGGTAGGCCGTATTTTTATAATGCTTTCGATAAATTGAAAACCCTTGACCCAATTGGCAGACTCAAGTTCCTATTGCCGGCAGAAGAGGGATTTCGGTTTGCACGTGGGTTTGTAAAATGAACTCTGATAGGGTTCTACGAAAGTTTCGTATACGAAACGTAAACAACACTAGGCAATATTGTACAAAGTTGATTAGGTAACAACAAGTTTTGGTTCGTGCTAGCGGTTACCTATCTACTATACACTCCTCTTCAAGGAGTCAGGATACAAAGACAGCCAACAGGCATCAACCTCACCCGAAACTTGCTTTCATCAGAATCTGTGCATGCTGCTACGAGTTCTAAACGTGACGAAGAGGGCACTCCAATAGGCTTTTCTACTTCCTAAGAACACTAATACCACAAAAATGAGAGCACGAACCTGATGACCAAAGAATCTGCTAACCCTTCTGAGCCACCAGCAATCCTCCAAAGCGATTTTGAACAGATAACGAGGATCGTTTCAGCACAATTCCAGATTGATGATTCTTTTCTGGAACATGGCATCCCAACGTACTATCTCAAGCAACCACAAGAAACCAAAGAACCCTTTCTCAAAGTCCTCAAAGACTTGGAACCGATGAAGCTGATACCGATCCTGCGAAAAGAAGAAAGCAGAATAGTCCTCAGAGCGATTCCCAAACCACCAGTCAAACCAAGCAACACGCTGATAAACTGGATACTCCTACTCGCCACAGTCGGAACCACCTTCATCACGGGGTACATGATGTCCCCAGAAGCGATCAACCCCTACGTTGGAGGAGCTTCCTTCACCGTAGCCATGCTCGCAGTGCTGGGCACGCACGAGATGGGCCACAAGATCACGGCATACAAAAAAGGCGTAGACGCCACAATGCCCTACTTCATTCCCGGGCCACCCCCATTCGGAACGTTCGGCGCGGTGATAATGCAGAAGTCTCTCCCTCCAAACAAAGACTCCTTATTCGACATAGGAGCAGACGGACCCATAGCTGGCTTTATAATAGCCGCCATAGTCAGCTTTGCTGGTCTGTTAATGCTGGTTCCCTCGCCAACAGTCCCAGCCACCACAATAGGGGAGCCAGTGCTTTGGATTCTGATCAGGCGGGCATTGGAGGGCTTGAACTTGCTTCCTCAACCTCCTCTTAATGGGATGCTTCTTGTGCACCCGTTTGCCTTTGCAGGATGGGTTGGCCTAGTCGTCGCGATGCTTAACCTGTTGCCAGCCGCCATGCTTGACGGCGGCCACGTGGCACGATCGATACTGGGCGAAAAACCGAGACTTGTCCTATCTGCCCTGTCAGTAATCTTCCTGTTCATCGAAGGTTTCTATCCGATGGCTTTCCTCGTGCTCCTCATGTCAATGTACAAGCACCCTGGACCCTTGGACGACGTTTCCAGCCTGTCCAAAGGCAGAAAGCTCATTGCGATTGGCCTCATCGCGATCTTTGTGATGTGTATCTTTCCAACTCTGCAAGTTTTCGGCTAGCACCTGCTTTCGCATGAACTGGTGACTTCAAACAGGGTTGACCCTAAAAAGTGGGGAAATCCTGCGAAACCTAAGCCTCAGGCGAAGAGAGGAAACCCGTGAGCTTGATATTGGCTCCACATTTCTTGCACGTTAGCACGAGTTCTGCCAGCTCGTCGCCTTTGACTCTTGTGCCCACGATATGATAAGTATCTTCTGACTCATCGTCCGGAGATATCACCATGCCGCATTTTGGACACTGGAAAGTCCCGTCTCCATCTATCTTTGTCAAATCAACCGTGTACCTAACCGCTCTTTTAAGCGTGGCTTTTTTCATCATTCTTCATTCAACACCTTTCTTTTGTTTTGCTTATTGCTCTCCATGGTTTGGGCATGAATATATTAAACGATTATGAATTCTGGATTCATGCTCAGCGGGAAAACGTCTTATCTCCTATTCAGTTCTACTCTGACCGGGGCAAAGCTGCACTACCCGAATGATAAAGCAGAGGCAAGGCCAGCAGCACCGTGTTTCTTCCCCTCACAGTGAGCTTATACTCCACTCTCAAGGGCGGCTCCGTTTTTACGGTTCTCTCGATGTAGCCGTGCTGCTTCAGGGTCTTCAGCTTGTCCGACAGAGTCCGCGAGTTGACACCCAACGTCTTCTTCATCTGGCTAAAGCCGATGGTGCTCTTCAGGAAAAGCGTGTAGAGTATTTCAAGGTTCCATTTCTGCGAAAGCATGCCAAAACTCTCCTCTAAGCTCTGAATGTTTTCCTTCAAATCCTCTAAGCTGATTTCCTGCTTCTCCAACAAACACTGTAGTGTTTCCTCGATGCCTTTCAACGTGCGATCTATCCGTGATTCAACGAGCCTTCGAACCTCGTTGCCCAGCACAAACCTCGAGTTCGTTCGTGTACACCTAGTGTGCATGGGCATACTTCACATTTTATAAAGGTTTACTTATACAACAAAGTAAAGAAAATACATCTTGCAATCTGGTCGTGAAAGCTTGACCAAATTTGACGTGATCATAGTCGGAGCAGGCACTGCTGGATGTCTAGCCGCAAAAACAACGGCTGAAGCAGGCCTGAAAGTCTGCATAGTTGAAAACAAAGAAAGAGGAGGCATCGGCGAAAAGGTCTGTGGAGACGCCCTTGGCGAGTATCACCTGAAGGAATTGAATCTGGAAAAACCAAAAGGCGGAGAACTGGAGAAAAAGATTGAGGGAATACGGATCTATTCTCCAGACATGAAAACCGTTTTCACGATTAAGCACGAAGACTTCGTCGGTCACATGCTGAACAGACGGCTTTTCGGGCAATGGCTGCTCAAGAAAGCCCTCGATGAAGGAGCAACTCTTCTTGATCTGACCCAGTGCTTGAAGCCGACAGTCGAGAAAGGCTTCGTAACAGGCATTTCAGCGAAGAATTTGAGAACTGGGAAGAACGTCAATCTTGATGGTAAGGTAGTCGTGGACGCCAGCGGCTTCATGGCTGCCGTCAGACGTGGTCTTCCCTCGAAAATTGGACTTGAGACGGAAGTTGCGAACGAGGACGTTGAAGCCTGTTACCGCGAGATTCGCCAACTTAGACAAGAAACTGAGGACTCGAAATACTGCGAGATCTACCTGAACCAGAAAGCAACGCCGGGCGGTTACACTTGGACCTTCCCGAAGGGCGGCGCAAGAGTCAACGCTGGGCTAGGGGTTTGCATGCGCGGAAACTTCCCAAAGCCCAAAAGCCAGTTCTACAAGCACGTTTTGACCAAACCCATTTTTGAAGGGTCCCTGCTCCTGACTGGCGGTTCTTGGTATGACCCGACTCGCAGGCCTTGGGATAACATGGTTGGAAACGGCGTCATGCTAGTCGGTGACGCAGCATGCTTGGTAAATCCCATTCACGGCGGCGGAATAGGGCCCTCCATGCTCAGCGGATTCTTGGCTGGCGAAACCATCGTTGAAGCCCTAGACCGCGGCGACGTCAGTACGGCATCTTTGTGGCCATACAACGGCAAGTACATGGAAAGATACGGCTCCAAACAAGCGAGACTGGACATTTTCCGCCTGCTACTCATCGGCAGCAAAGACGAGGATTTGAACTACGGCATGAACTACAAGCTGCTGACCGAGGAAGACGTGCTCAAGGCAGGCTTGGGTGACGAGTTCCACTTGAACATCACCGAGACTGCCAAGCGCGTGTTCCGCGGGCTGAAGAACATGCGTTTCCTGAACAAGCTTCGGCTCACAGTCAACATGATGAAACAGGTTGGGACCCACTACAAGAGCTACCCTGAGACCCCAGAGGAATTCGAAAAATGGAGATCAAAGACACAAAACATGTTCAAAGAAGCCAAATCAAAGATGAAGTAAGTCAAATTGAAGAGCAAATTGGAAAAAGAGCGAGTTCTCACACGTGGTGCTTGCATTCTTGAATCGCGCGTGCTTTGGCGACAGGCACTATGTATAAAAGGCAAACGTCTCAATCTATACTGTCGCAAGAGCTTGGGAAAACATGACCGAAGAATCTGGCACTAAGGAATCAGCTTCACCAGAGAAGCTCTTAATTGATGATCCGTCAAACTTTCAGTTTCATGCTGCCTATGTTACATACTCTGACATCTATGACAAGGCAACTAATCCTGAAACCAAAAAGCAGCTAAACCAGAGTATTATGGCTCTCCAGCAGAATCAAATGGACTACCAGGCCTTCTACGAGAGCATAGACCAGTTCCGAGGGGGAGAATCCGCTCAGCACGGCTATGGTAGGGCTTTTATAAAGACACAGAAGAAGAGAGAGTGGCGCAGAAAGACGCAGAGACATGAGAGAATCGAGCGTCACAGAAAATAAGCGTGCGCGCGTTCACTCAGGCGTTTTCATAATATTGTGTGCAGGCTGGTTGGAGCTTCATGGGACCACGCATGCACCTACGGCAATTCTTATAAGCGACGCTTTCACTGATGGTTACACAGTGTAGAAAACGTTTTTTTGCACGTGAAACACGAAGGAGTTGAAATTTAGATGTATGACAAAGAAATGCACAAGGCAGTCTGTGCCGATTGCGGAAAGGAATGTGAAGTCCCATTCAAGCCCGACGGAACCAGACCGGTATACTGCCGAGAATGCTATTCAAAAAGAAGCCCTCCAAGACGAAGATTCTAAGCCAAGTTAACAACCTTAATTTAGAAACAAATTTACCCTTTTTTTCATTTTAACATAAAATGGACGTGCAAATCGCCCCTCGCCTTCAGTAAATCCCTTGAACCAGTTCGTGTTGAACGAAAATGGTCATGCCAGTCTATTTCCTGTAGGCAAATTCATCTATTCTCTTTGACGAATCTCTTATTCCCCAGTGTTTTGGGTTTTCAAGAGCTTTCCACGCTGGGTTCTTTTCAAGGAATCTTGGATCTTCTCGATTTCAAACTTCACGTAATCAGGAACTCACAAGGGTTATCTCTCCTTGCAAAGCTACCCTGACAATCTCCATGAAGGCACGCGATTCCGACTTGACACGCCTGCTAGCTTGGCTATCCAACGGCCTGCAGTACACGTTTGTGTCTAAATAAACTCGTTCAACCATTCTTCACCAACACGTGAAACAATACGCCTAGTTGCTGGTAGCACATTTAAGATCTGTTCCTCTGTCCAATGATCAGAGACTCAAACAGATAATTTTCCAAACTTTCAGACACTGGAAAGCCACGAGCCTTTACCATCAGACAAGAAACATCTTGCTAGTCAAAGAATTCCTCGGACACGCAAGCCTCGACAACACACTCCTCTACATCCAAGTGGAACAGGCGATTTTCGGACTCAACAGCGACGACGAATACACCGTACAAGCCACAAACGATAAAGAAGAGATGAAGAAACTCTTATCCGTCGGCTTTGAATATGTCTGCCAGAAAGACAGCCTCGCCTTCCTGAGAAAGCGCAAGAGAGACGCCGAAAACGTGACGGGGTCTCTTAAAAACCTGCCGGGGTCTCCTAGCCAGGTATGGAGCAAGCCTGGAGACACTTAAGTGTGCCTAACAGCTTGTGGCCCCTCGGGGCCACGTGGGTTCGAATCCCACCCCCGGCGCCAACAACATAGTTTTGGATGAACCCCCGTGGTGGGGTTACTTTGGCTTCCTGAAGATTTTTGCGTTCTCGAAGTCGCCTATCTCTAACTGGGCAACTCGTGACTTGCGAGCTTTGATTGTTCTGGCTATTTCTGAGCCAACCAAGAAAACGACCCCAACAATGAAGGCATAGAAGACCATGTCCAGCAGAGCGCCCACCTAAATGAACAGCACATTAGAATACAATTGACCGCTGCTCCACAACTCCACTGAGGAATGGAAGATGGGAAGCGGAAAACCAAACTGCAATCCTCTGTATTCGGTAGGCACTACGTCCAAAAACATTGGAGTAGGTTCACGGATGTAGAAGCCTGAAAGCAGTGTCAAGAAACTGCCACATCCAACTGACAGAATCAACCGTAGTAAAGCATGTGCCAATTTCACAACCGAGACCTCACATAGAACACCGTGCACCGCTATTTAAAACCACGTTTTGAAACATCGCCATGATGCTCTGTAGTAACCACAGCTGGAGCCGCTTGGCTTCACAATCCAGCCTCTAGACAGCCAAAGTTACGTGTCAAACAAGCTTCAGAACCTTCACAGCAAAGAACTAGATAGGATAAGAAAGGCGTTCATAAAGAACAGCCACACACGTCTCTTGAAGAGCTTCTTGTATCATCTTCCGTTCGGCACAAAAGGCGCCTACGCTAAAGAGATAATGGGTGGATCTGAACAAGCTTGCAAGTCTAATCAAGATCTGCGGGTTCCTGATGCAGACAAAGATCTACTCGATCTGGACGAGAAAACAAGGAAAAAAACGGACGTTGCGCGTAACATATCTGCTATGATCCAGGATCAAATCCCGGTGACCATGCCATAGAAATTGCGTACAAAGTCTATTTGAATATGCACTAGCCTTTAATTACGATGATCGTATCGGTCCCGTAGAATTCGATAACGTTTGCTAGCCCAGTAACATCGAGTTTGACGTATCCTCTCTGTGAACTGAGCATCTGTGTCACTTTCTCTCGTGGGAACACGACCAACAAATAGTGTTTTGTAGGCACTCCCGACTGAGCTTGGACGTAGTTGTTCTTGAACCACAGCTTGACTGATTTGATGTCGACGCTGTGTGGGTCGTAGGTTTCTGGCAGCCTGATAATGGCGAGTACTGGTACGCCTCTGCTTTTTAGGTTCAAGACTTTTGGCATGATCTCCACGTGGGCTTCAACCTTTTCGGTGAAGGCCACCCACATTTTGGCGTTGTAGCTGCCTATGGCGGCTGTTGTCAGGAAGGTTAACGTTAAGGAAATGTTGTTTTTGTGTTCTGCCTCAAAGACCGTGGGAATGTTGCTATTCCATGTAAGTGTTCCGATGCCGGAAAAACTTTGGTCGCCATCTTTGCCTATAGTGAAGACTGCGCCGTCTGTGTCCTGCCACCTTAGCCTCAGATAATCATTGCAGAGGCTGGCGGGGCCAGTTATCTCCAGGTAGTAGGTTGCAGAAAACTTGCCGGTCTCTTCCATACACTCGACAGTAACATTGAATGTTTTGAGGGATCCCACTCCGATGTTGCCTAAATCAATGTGCCAGGTACGAGTGTTGGTTTCGTACACTTCGAATTTCAGGCCTCCAGAAGCAAATGAATAAGCGAAGCTTACAGAAAGTATCGTGCCTAACAGCAGAGAATAGGCAAGAGCCTTGTGTTTTCGCATACTTATGACACATCCTTCAGCCCATATGAGCTTTGTGAAGCTGAAATAAAAATGGGAAACAAGAGGCGAATCACGCCTCACAACTTCTACACTTCAGCGACATACACGTCAACGTTATACCAAGTGATTGGTGCGTCGCCGTCAAACATTACATGCAAAAGAGTTAGCTGATTCCATGATGGAGTGCAGTCAAAGCCACCGGATGGACCGAAGTAGCCACTGAGGTGCGCTGTTGTCCAACCTGTCATTGGAAGGTCAAGCCACTGGGCACCGTCCCAATATTGGATATCCACGCAATCTGGTGGTAAGCCCGCGCCTGCGGTTATGTCGAAATAGACAAGAACATGATAAGTTGCCGTTCCCGTGTTTTGGAGTCTTATCCCGTAGTTTCCATACCAGACTCCTGTTGCAAAATTGCTGCCGTCTGGTGAAGGTTCCCAACTAAGAGTAAGTTCTGTCCCAGTGTTAGTCACGTGCCATGAAGCAGTAATATGAGAGCTCAACGTCATTCCTGCGTAGACTCCCACAACAAGCGTTGACAACAGTACAGCTGCTGACACACCAATCTTCTTCTTATTCATTTTTCATCATTCCTTTCTCCTCTTTTACATTCCCTGTTTTGCAATGATAAGGGCTCATCACGCGGTCGTCGCGCTCGCGCCCAGCCATGTTAAACGTGCCCGACCGGGCAAAAGCACGAGTCGAAGCATGCTTACGACATGCAAGCTTGCGTTATTCGACTGAACCTATAATTGCACACAAGCCACTTAAGCTTTCTGAAAGAAAGTTCTATACGATTCGCATCCGTCTTCTCAGTATTAAATATAGCTTGTTTTTTTTTGAGAAACGTGTCAGGTGAAACATGCGCGGCGACTTGTTTCAATGATTGTGGTCGCCCTCTCAGTAGCCCTCATGGAGAAATCTTGGGTTTCTTTAGCATTCAAGTCAATTTCAACTGTGGACTTGGCTTGCACAAAAAAAGCGTATAAGAATGAAACTGCAATTGCAGGTCTAGACATGCTCGCTGACCGTGTATCATGTGAGGAAAATTAGGATTGAAACTCCAATCAGTGTCAGCAGGACGTATAGAAAAAGAGGGTTTTTGCGGGAGACGTCTCCACTGCCAGCGGAAATAGGAGACCCCGGCACGCTGGGTGATACCTCAGATTCAGGCTGGGTTCCCGCGATTTTCTGCGCTTCTTGTCTTAAATCCTGTGCCAAACTTGAAGCTTTATAGCGCGTAGGATACCCGTCAACTGGAGCGTGCGCTGACAAACCATGCGGCTGCCGACTGCCTCGTTCCTGCTGCTTCAACCAATTCAGAACTGTTCTTTCTTCCAAATGTTGTAGGGACATTGGCCCCAGCAATAGCTACTTCCTTTGTATATGCAGTCTTTGCACTCGACTCTGTCAAAAAGCCTACTTCTACGCCTGCTCACAAACAGCTCACGCTTAATACTAATGTGGCAGCTCACTCTTCTGGCTTTCTACGTCAATGATGGCCTAGTGCACTGAAAGCTCAGATCTTGGCTAGGAAGCCCGGCGCGGCTGACCGATTTCTATGGAATTTCTTTATTGTCGTCTTTTCTAGATCGGGCAGGATCTAGCTTGATTCGGATGATTTTCGCAGCTTTGGGTATGGCGATAAGTATCGATGTTGAGAACATGGCTAGGTAGACTATGTGTGGTGGTATGAGCCAGGTTGGGACTTGCATTGGGTAGCTGAGGAAAGTTGGAAGTATCACTGTGAACGTTGGTATGGCTAGGACTAGGTTCGAGGCGCGTGGCCGGATGAGCGTGGTCAGGTCCCGGGCTGCTATCATAATGATTAGTGATGCGAGAAAGGCCGTGAGTTCCAGTGTTAAGCCTATTTGGCTGGTGACGCTCACGCCTATTCCATAGTATTGCGTTGTGATGGGCCACAACAGCTGGAATCGTCCTCCCAGCACGAAGTCGCCGATTAGAGCGTGCTGAGCAAGAGCTATCAGGTAGGGCAGTGCTTTCTTGCGGTAGATGACTAGGACCGGCGCAAAAACGATTAGGGAGAGGATGATTGAGTGTGTTGGTCCCCTATGCTGGATTATTCCGAGGTGCTCGAGCAGTATGTCTGCGTCTGGGATTATCGATAGTGTGAAGATGAGTGGGATGTTGAGGTTTGTTCTTAGCAGCTTTGACGAGGTTTTGCCTAGGATGTATCCTAGGGCTAGGTGTCCGACGGCGAAACGAGGCTTGTTCCTCCTTTCAGTGGTTGGGGGCGTTTCCCGTTATTAAGGGTTATAGTCCTAGCTGTACGTCGAGTAGCCGCTAGGTTTTGGCTACTGGCAAAATGCATGCCGCTGAATCTTTGGTGAATCTTGGAGCGAGTTTGGAGTGGTCTTTGGCGTGCGCACTAGCAACCCTGGCTGATATTGCTGTGGTCTTCTATTGGCAGGGGTGAGTTACGTTTTGCATTCTTGGGAATCTTCTAGGAGTATGGCTGTGGTGATTGGCGTGTTTGTTTCAGTAGTGTGTTCAGGTTTTTGTGGTTTGTTTTGGGAGCTTGTCCAGAAGAGGCTCCATCCGATTAGCCAGAAGAAGATCGTGACAGGCAGGAGTATCAGAATGATCGCTCTGTTGCGTACGCGCATGTTTGTAGGCAGTCTCAAGATGATGCCTGACTATAACGTGGTGTAACAGAGAATTAAGCATTGTTGGCATGTGGATGTGGCATTGTTCATTAGGTATGTTTGATTCCGTTCTCCGGGTTGAAGCTTGAGGTCTGAAATGGAGCATTTGCAGCATTGGATGGTGCTTGGAATTGAAATGTTTGCGGCGAAATCTTCCGGAACCAACGGGGTTTAGGGGTGTTTTTGATTTTTCTTTTGAGGGCTTGTTTCGGGTTTGAATGAAACCTTTCTTCTGGAAGAAACGCGATATTGTTCTAGAACACTTCATAAGATGTTTCGTAGAATATGGTTTAAATACTTTGGTTCTTTCTTGAGTTACTGCTTAAAGGGATGTTTGGGACGCTCCTTATTGATGCTTGGCGGTTTTCGGTTCCGCTCCTGTCAGGGAGGGATTGAGTTAGTGCAGGCTAAGAGTCGGGTTGAGCGGGATGCGTTTCTGGGTAAGCTTAAGGAGGAGTGGGGGCTTTTGTGGACGGAGCGGTTTGATGATAAGGTTAGGGCTGAAGGGGTTTCCACTCGGGATTACCCGTTGCTTTTTACGAGTCGGGGTCACGTTATTTTTGCGAGTAGGGATGCTAAGGCTCCGAGTTTTTCCGATGTGGTGCAGTCTTGGGAGTCTCAGGGTCTTGTCTATTCTCCTGAACCTGCTGTCGGCGGGTGGGGAAAATTCATTCAGACGGAGTTGAAGAGGGTTGCCCACTCAAGAGCTAGGTCCTTCGTTAGTAGTCAGTCTGAGTGCAAGAAAGAGAAGCAGCATTTGAAGAAGGGCGGCAGGGGCTGGCTTCACAAGTAGCGCGTCTTTTCTGACTTGCGTTTCTCTAATTTCCTCTGTTCTGTGTTTGGCTGTGTTTTCTATGGTGAAGTACAGGGATGAGCTAGGAATCATAGCGGACGTTCTGTATGCCGCCGGTAGCGGTGCAAAGAAGACTCGGATCATGTATGTTGCGAATTTGAGTCATGGGCTTCTGGAGAAGTATTTGTGGGCAACGACCCGTAGTGGCTTCTTGCGCTCGAACCATGAGGGTTATGAGGTTACGGAGAAAGGTCAGGCTTTTCTAGAAAAGTACGCCGTGTTTTCTAGTAGATGTTTGAGGGTGGAGAAGGAGTTTCAGAACGTGAACTTTGAACGTGAAGCTTTGGGGAGGATGTGTGAGCCTCTTAGATCTGTTAAGGTGAGAGTGGCTAGTGGAAGAAAACGGTGAATATGAACGTGTTGAACGTGCGATTTGCTAGGAATTCTAGCCTGTTGCTTGTGGTTTTCTTAGGTATTGGTTTGCTCCTGAACGGGGTTTTGTGTGTTGCTGTGGGTGATGAGGCTTCGTTGAAGATTGGCGAGGCTAGAGATGCGATTGGTTTGGCTTTTGAGGGGGTTTTGGTGGCTGAGGGGGCGGGAGCTAACGTTTCTGGGTTGACTGTCCGGTTGGATGAGGCTGGAAGAGTGTTGGGTGATGCTGAGACTGCTTATGGAGAAGGAAATGTCAGCGTGGCTTTTGATAAGGCAGTTCAGTCCGCTGAGCTTGCTGAAGGTGTGAAGAATGATGCTGTGGGTTTGAAGTCTTCGGCCTTGGCTGGGGCGCAGCGGGTTTTCCGGCTTAGTCTTGCTTTTTGCGTTGCGGGAGTTCCTGTGTTTGCGGTGTCGCTGCTTATTGTTTGGTGGTGGTTTAAGCGCTTCTATGTCAGGAAGTTGTTGAGGTTGAAGCCTGAGGTGGCGTCTGATGCTAAGGCTTGAGGATTGGAAGATCATTTTCGCTGCCGTAGGACTGATTGGCGTTCTAGTCTTGGCCTCGCCAGTGTTGAGCCTTGTAGTGCGTTTGCCGGGTGGGGAGCGGTTTTCGGAGTTGTACATGTTGGGGCCTGGGCGTATGGCGGAGGATTACCCTTTTAATGTTCAGGCTGGCCGGGATTATCTAGTCTATTTGGGGGTTGTTAATCACTTGGGCGGTGCAGAGTATTACAGTGTTGTTGTTAAGTTGCGGAATGCGTCTGAGCCTTTGCCTAACGGGACTTCGGTTACGCCCAGTCCGTTGCTTGTGCTTTACAGGTATAGCGTGTTTTTGGTGGAGGGACAATCGTGGGAGGGGGCTTTGAGTTTTGGTTTTGATGGTGTGGTTTTCGGGGAGAATGTTTCTCTGGTTGGCAAGGTTCTTGTGAATGATGCGGCTGTGCCCGTGGATAAGGTGGCTGCTTGGGACAGCGTCAACAGCGGGTATTATTATCAGCTTGTGGTTGAGCTGTGGCTTTACAATGCGACTGAGAGGAGTTTTGGTTACCATAACAGGTTTGTCAGTAGGTGGCTGAACATGACTGGAAGCCTGTAAGCTTTTCGGCTCATTGCTTGCTGTGCGGTGTGAGGTTTGGTTTGACGGGTTTCTTGGCAGGTTTTGGGCTGCGATAGAGGACTCTTATAGAAGAAGATTCCATGCTGTTTAAATCAGTCGAGGAGAAGAGCTACAAGTAGAAATTGAGAAGTCCAAACGTTGTTGGTGAATTGAATGCTTGGAGAAGGCCGTTACAGTCGTGTGCTGGCTATTGTTGCCGCCCTCAACGAGGAGGAGGGCATCGGGCTTACTATAGCTGAGCTGCGGCAGTATTTGGAGAACCTGAGGGTTCTTGTCGTGGACGGCCACAGTGTTGATCGAACGGTGGAAGTTGCCAAGGGATTGGATGCGGACATAGTTCTTCAGGAAGGCAAGGGAAAGGGGGACGCTGTTGCCGCGGCGATTGGGCATGTCAAAGGCGATGTGGAGTATGTGGTTTTCACGGATGCGGACTACACGTATCCGGCCGAGTACCTGCAGCGGATGATAAGGATTCTTGATGATAATCCGCAGATAGGCATGGTTTGCGGGAACAGGTTTAATCATCACCTTGACGTGAGGGCGATGCATAACGCGTTTCACTTTGGAAACAGGCTTTTGGCTTTTACGCATAATCTCCTCAATGGCGTGCAGTTGCGTGATCCGTTGACGGGTTTGCGTGTGGTGCGCTGGGAGATTCTGAAGAATTGGAAGCCAAAGTCTGAAGGCTTTGACATAGAGGTGGAGTTGAACCATCATGTTGAGAGGCAAGGCTATGGCATACGTGAAGTGGACATATCCTATAGACCTCGTTTAGGCGAGAAGAAACTTAAGCTCAAGCACGGAGCCACTATTCTGAAAAGAATATTCGCTGAAAGCATGCAATAGTCCAGAAGCGCAGGGCACGTTTTCTTATTGGTTGAAGAAGGTTCGTAGCGTTTTTGCGCCTTCTTCTTTCGAAGGCTCTTGGAAGTGGCGTGTTCCAAAGTGTGTCCGAACTGTTGTTCCTTAGGTATAGATTGTTTCGTGTAGCTTAGTGTTCATGCTGTCTCTTAGGCTGAGTCTTGCTCGGTATTACAGTGTTGGATATATGGTTGGGGTCAAAATAAGCAGTATATGTGGCGATGGGCATTGTTCAATTGTGCATGTGCAGCAGTTTTTGGGGTTGTGTTGAATGGTGTTCAAATCTAGCGTGGTGCTTGCAGTCGGGGCGCACCCAGATGATATTGAGCTGGGTTGCGGAGGCACGCTTTGTAAGGCAGCTGAGGCCGGAACAAGGGTTCTTGCGGTTTTCATGACGAAAGGCGAGATGAGTGGAGATGTGGAAGTTCGGATGAGGGAGAGCAGGGAGGCCTTGGCAGTGTTGGGCGTGAAGGAAGTGTTTTTCGGTGATTTTCCAGATACGGAGATTCCGTCTTGCAGGAAGAGCATTGATTTTCTTGAGCAGTTCTACGTCAAGTATAAGCCGGATGTCGTGTTGACTCATACTACTAATGATGTTCATCAGGATCATCGGCAGGTGGGCTGGATTTCCACGTCGGCATTCAGGAACGCGTTGAAGATGCTTGCGTTTGAGACGCCTAGGGTTACGCCCAATTTCACTCCTAACTACTTCATAGATATTACAAATTCTGTTGGTTCCAAGTGGAGGGCTCTGAAGTGTCATATGTCGCAGAAGGAGAAGAGGTATTTGACTTATGAGTCGATGGTCAATTTGGCTTCTTTCAGGGGGAGTCAGGTTAATCTTTCTGCGGCTGAGGCTTTTGAAGTTGTGAGGTTTGTGGAGAAGTTATCCTGAGAGGTTGTCTGGTAAGAAGTGATCGCGTCCGGCCACCAGCCCAACTATCTGCCGTGGTTGGGTTTCTTCGATAAGATGGCTCAGTGTGACGTTTTTGTTGTTGAAGATAATGTGCAGTTTGAGAGGCAGGGGTTCCAGAATAGGAACAGGATAAAGACGGTTAATGGGCCTGCTTGGTTGACTGTGCCTGTTGAGCATGTTGGAGAAAACTTGTCTATCGATCAGGTTAAGATTGTCAACGGTGCCGAGTCGCGGTGGGCTGAGCGTCATTGGCTGAGTCTGAAGCACAACTATTGTAAGGCCCCGTTTTGGGAGAAGTACTGTGGCTTCTTTGAGGAAACATATGGTCGGGAGTGGTCGATGCTTATTGATCTTAATATGCATTTGATTAGGGGTTTGATGGGTTTTCTCGGATTAGAGAAGCGCTTGGTGACTGCTTCTTCTCTTGGCGTTTCTGGGAAGGGAAGCGAGCTTGTGCTTGCCCAGTGCAAGGCGTTGGGTGCAAGTGTTCATCTCTCAGGAGTCGGCGGACGCGGTTATCTGGATCTTGGGCGGTTTGAGGAGGAGGGCGTGAAGGTGGTTTTTCAGGATTTCCAGTATCCTGTTTATCGGCAGATGCATGGTGGTTTTGTGCCTGATCTTTCGGTGGTTGATTATCTTTTCTGTGTTGGGGCGAAGCCGTGGAGAAAAGCTGACGCAACTGCATCAGAGCGTTGAGGGTGGTTAAGGTGAGGGTTTCTTCTTCTGCGCCATTCTTTGGCGAGGAAAGCATTCGCGGAATACTGAGGGATATAGAGTCAACTTTGAAGGGGGGCATCTTGACTGGTGGGACGCATGTTCACGAGTTTGAGAGGGAATTTGCGGAGTATGTGGGGGTCCAGCATGCGGTTGCCGTTAATTCTGGAACCTCTGCGCTTGAGATCGCACTTAGGCACTTCAGATTGAGTGGTAGGGAGGTTGTTGTTCCGACGAACACGTTTGTGGCGACGCCTAATTCGGTGTTGTTTGCTGGTGGGAAGCCTGTTTTCGCGGATATTAGGGAAGACACTTTGTGTGTTGATGTTGATGATGTTAGGAGGCGGTTGTCGCCTCGGACGGCTGGCGTGATCGTGGTTCATATTGCTGGGTTGGTTTGTCCGCAGATTGATGAGCTTCGAATGCTTTGTGTGGATAATGGGCTTTTTCTTCTGGAGGATGCTGCTCACGCGCATGGCGCTGTGATTAGCGGTAGAAAGGCTGGGGCGCTGGGCGATGCTGGGTGCTTTTCCTTCTTCCCGACTAAGGTGGTTACGACGGGTGAGGGGGGGATGGTTACGACTGATGATGCGGGGTTGGCTGATGATGCGCGATGCATGCGTTCTCACGGTTTGAATTCGGAGCGTGAGATGGTGATGTTGGGTCATAATTGGCGTATGAGTGAGGTTGCAGCCATAATCGGGAGGCATCAGCTGAAGAGGTTGGAGGAGTTTGTGCTTAGGCGCAATGATGTTGCGAGGCTGTATGAGGCTGAGCTGGCGAAGGTGAAGGGCTTGTCTTTGTTCAGGACTCCTGCTGGCATCAGGCACAGTTATTACAAGTATCCGGTGAGGCTGGATGATGATGTTGACAGAGAGAAGATTGCTGAGAGATTGAAGAGCGAGTTTGGGGTTGAGACTGGAACAGTCTACGATCCCCCGTGCCATCTTCACCGCTTCTATAGAGAGAGTTTTGGCGCGAGAGAGGGTGACTTGCCCGTGTCGGAGAATGTGCTGAAGAAGGTTTTGTGTTTGCCTATGCATGTTGGCATGAGCCGAGAGACCGTTGAATATGTTTCTGGTTCTCTGGAAAGCGTCATTGGCTAGGCTGTTGAACTGGCTGTTTGAAGTGTTTTTCTTCATGAGCGTCTGTAGAAGTCGAACAGGGGTTCGTGACGTGTTGCCGCGTTTTCCAGTTCGAAGGTCAGAGCTGGATCGCTTCAAGCTTGGGAAGAAATGGTATTATCAGGTTGCAGGCTTGCAGAAGGGTGAGGCTTTGTTCTGTCTTGATGTGGCGTGTGGGGCTAAGCCGTTTCCCAAGGCTGACGTTTTGTGTGATTTGTGTTTGAAGCCTGTTCCAGACAGAGGGATGAAAGCGCTTGCTACTGGCGGGAAACCTTTTGTTCTTTGTGATTGCGGTCATCTGCCTTTCAGGGACGGAACCTTTGATTTTGTGACGAGCTATTATCTGTTAGAGCATGTTGATGATCCTGTGGCTCTGTTTTTGGAGTTGAAGCGCGTGTCTAGGCACGGGTTTGTGCAGTGTCCGTCGTGGTTTAGCGAGTTGGTGTATGGTGAGAAGGTGCATAAGTGGGCGGTTCTTGAGCGTGGTGGGCGGCTCTACGTTAAGCCTCTTCGCAGAAATGGTAGGCTCAGGCTAGGGTTTGTTTTTCACAGGCTTTATCAGTCGTGCAGGTGGCAGGTTCTTCATGCGGTTCTTGATGAGCTTTTTCATGTTTTCTCGATTCAATATGCCTTCTAAATAGTGGTTGGTGCTTGTTTGCACGAGCGGTTTATTCGGTCTTCGAGGCCCTTCTTTCCGAAGGAAGATATCGACCTGATCTGCAGGGACATCGCGAAGGCTCTGGATGAGGGGAGGCTCAGGAATGGGAGAAACTTGGCTGATTTTGAGCGGATGTTTGCCGAGTACATCGGCGTCGGGGAGGCGGTGGCCTTTGATTCTGATGGGAACGCGTTGGAGACGGCTCTTCAGCATTTTGGCGTTAAGGGCCGTGAGGTGGTCGTTTGTACTAACAGTTTTGTTTCTATTCCGAACAGTGTGGTGTATGCGGGGGGTAAGGTTGTTTTCGCTGACATAAGGGAGGAGACGCTTTCTATGGATCCCGCTAGTCTTGTGAAATGTGTTTCTGAGGATACGTGCGGCGTGGTTGTTACTCATATCGCTGGGTTTCCGAATCCTGATTTGATGGAGATCGTTGAGGTCTGTAGGGATCGCGGTCTTTTTCTGGTTGAGGATGCGACGCATGCTGCGGGAGCAACCTTCGATAGTCGGAAGATAGGATCGTTTGGGGATGCTGCTGTTTTTGCTTTTACGCCGACGAAGGTTTTGACGACGGGTGAGGGCGGCATGCTTGTTTCGAATGATTCTGGGCTGTGTGAGGAGGCTAGACGGTTTAGGTATTATGGTTCGGGACAGGGTAAGACCAGTTTTGTCAATTTGGGGCGTCACATGATGCTGCCTGAGGTCTCGGCCATTTTGGGGATTTATCAGTTGAGGAGAGTTGAGGAGTTTGTTGCCCGGAGAAACGAGATTGCTAGGGTTTATGATGTAGAGTTGGGCGGATCAGGATCGTTCAGAGTTGTGAAGTGTGCTCCGCATGGTAGAAGCAGCTACTACAAGTATCCGCTGATTTTGGCTGATCACGTTGAGAGGGTACGGTTTACCGGTTTGCTTGAGGAGGAGTTTGGGGTGGAGACTGGTAACGTCTTCTATCCTCCGTGCCATATGCAGCCCATTTATCAGAAGCAAGAGAACAGTGTTTCGGGGAAATTGCCTGTTTCTGAACGTGTTCTTGCCCAAACGATTACCTTGCCGATGCATGTGACGATGACGGATCAGAATGTGAATCACGTGATTGAAAGCTGCAAGTTAGCATTAAGCCGATTATCATGAAGAATAGTTGCGAATGATGTAACTTGTTGCGTTGCGTGATGAGAGCGGCTTGAAGGGTGGAAAGTTTAAATCTCTTGGCGGGCACGTGTTCTGATAGGTGTCTTTGATGGATGCGAAGGTGAAAGTTTCGAGGGAGGGTGTTCTTATTCCCGAAGAGCTTTTCAGAGAAATGATGAGCGCTTACGCTAAGATGGAGCAGGTTTTGGCCACTTTGGAGACGCTTGCGGATGAAGAGGCGTTGAAGGCTATTGAGGAGAGCAGAGAAGAAGTGGCTAGAGGCGAGTACGTGGAATGCTCGATAGATGATTTGGATAGAGTTTTGAAGTAGAATGCCCTATAAAGCTAGATTTTCAAGGGTTTTCATCAAGAAAGAGGAGAAGTTGGCGAGTGGCGTTAAATCAAGAGTGGTTGAAGCGTTAAGGGAGGTACTTGTGAATCCTTACGTTGGGGTTCCGTTGGTTGGTTCCCTTAAAGGTTTGTGGAGAGTAAGAGTTGGAAAATACAGGTTGCTTTATGAAATTGACGAGAAACAGAGAATTGTTGTTTTCCACGACGTTGATCTGAGAAAAAGAGTCTACTAGAAAAGAAAATGTGTGTTAAGGTAGATGGACAGATGGGCAAACCGTTTGTCGTTGCGGCTTGAGCACTCAGATATTTAGCATGCGTCACCAGTGAAGCTGATCCGGCTCTAATGGTTTCTGCCTGCATTCTTATGGTTTTCCTGTTGACGAAGAGTCATCTGTCGTTTATGGGATGAGAGAATGTAACTTTGGAGGGTTTTGGTGACGGGTGGGGCAGGATTTTGCGGTTTGCATTTGGTTGATGTGCTTGTGGGGAAAAATAAGGCGCGTTTATGTTCCGATGTAGGTTACTTGTGGTAGGTTTTTGAAGTGTGGGTCTCCGGTGATGACTCGCCCTTTCTTTAGTATAGTGACTGCGTAAACTATTGAATCCAGCATGCCCCAGCCTTTGATGGTTTTCTTATGTTGAAAGTTTATTTCAGCGGCTTTTTCAGCGATTTCTGCGTCAATGTTGATGACTGTGCTTTTGTTTTTTACATATAGGAGGATGTGGGAGATTTTTGATTTTGGGATGTGGTGCCTTAGCATTGCCTCTTTTAGTTCTCCTATGACTGTTGCTGGTGTAAGGGGATGACGGGCTGAAGAGAGTTTTTCGGTTATCATGTCTGCGTAGGGACTGTCTAGAGCGTATTTAACCCATGCATAAGCGTCGAACACGATAGCATCTTTGGTTTCTTCACGGTTTTTTGTTGGCGTGTGTGAAGGCTTCGTCAATGTTTTCATCTCTGTCTGTAGATTCTCTTTCGAAAACTATTCCTGTTCCTTTGAGGATGCCCCGTATTTCCTTCACTGGGGTTTCAATTCTGGGAATGATGACGGTGTCTCCTTCTCGCATCTTCATCATCTCCAATATTTCCTTCGGTATGATTATTCCTAGACTTGTGCCTATTCT
>Ga0315291_10000669_pt1 | contig 45635 bp, 35 predicted proteins | sample YL17G12_20_MG_FD_203070 | JGI IMG/M metagenome (GOLD analysis project Ga0315291, IMG submission 203070) | Sediment microbial communities from Yellowstone Lake, YNP, Wyoming, USA - YL17G12_20 | ecosystem: Environmental > Aquatic > Freshwater > Lake > Sediment | place: USA: Wyoming | collected...
CCCTTCCCGTACAAGCATGAGAACTCGATGCTCATGCGGGAACTATACGAAGCGTTTCCTCAATACGCGGGCACACTCCTGCCTTTCGCCTTCTTCGATCCGGGCCGCCGGCAGAAGGAGCAGGCCGCATTCATCAATGAGCTGGCCGGCAATTACCCGGTCTTCGGGATCAAGACAGCGTCGAGCTACCTGCAGTCGCTCGTCCGCGACCTGCTCAAGAAGGGGACGCCGCTTCTGGACGTCGCCGCTGACCACAACATGGCGCTGATGCTGCATTCCGCAGTGAGGCCAGGCGACCCCTGGGCGGATGTCTTCGACATCCTGAAGGTGGCCAGGGAACGGCCGGATGTGCGCGTCTGCATAGCCCACACGTGCCGCTTCGACCGGCGCGCGCTGGAGATGGCCTCAGAGCTGGAGAACTGCTTCGTCGACTTCTCGGCGTTCAACATCCACTGCCAACTCGCGCGCACGAACAACCCCTCGATAGCGCCGAAAAAGCATCGCTTCCCCGCGGACTATCGCGACCACGCCGGAGCCATGCAGAAGATAGCCGAGGCCTACCCCGACACCATGCTCTGGGCCACGGACACCCCCGGGCACTACTTCATGGCTCGGTTCATCGACGACAAAGGAGAGGAAGTCTGGATGAACCTGTACTGCAACCCCGAAACCGAGACGGCGGAGTTCCGCAAGATGCCCGCCAGCATCCGCCGGCGCATCAGCTATACGAATACGCTGCGGTATCTGTTCGGCGAGTAAGGGAGGTCCGGGTATGGCCAGGAAAGTGATGGACCGGAGGGCTTCCGACAAGAAGTACCTCCAATATGCTGGTCAGCCAACAGCACGATGGCAAATGCTTCCCCTCCCAGTGCACGGTTGAACTTGATGAATTCGTGCATAGACGGTAAAACTAAGCCTCGCCGGCGATTGTTCTCCCCTATCGGGACACGGGCGCCGTCGATGCTCACTAACCGAATCCTGAGGACCGTGACATGGCAGCGCAGAGGCCATCCGAACTTCGTCTGGCCATGCTTGGCATGGTTGAAGGCAACGGCCACCCATACTCCTGGAGTGCCATCGTCAACGGGTATGACCGGGAGGCCATGGCGGAGTGCCCGTACCCAGTGATCGCGGAATACCTCGGCGAACAGCCGCCGGAGAACATCGGCATTCCGGGGGTGAAGGTCACGCACATCTGGACGGATGATCCCGCGGACGCGCAGAGCGTCGCCAGGGCTTCCCTGATCCCAAACGTGGTCGAAAACCCGGAAGATGTGATCGGCGAAGTAGACGCCGTCTGCATCACCACGGACATCGGCCACGAGCACGTGGACCGCGCCCGGCCGTTCATTGAGGCCTGCCTGCCTGTCTTCATCGACAAGCCGCTCACCGATAACGAGAAGGATCTGAGACAGTTCATCCAATGGTATCGAAGGGGCAAGAAGATCCTCTCCTCCTCCTGCATGCGTTACGCTCATGAACTGCGCGACCTGAAAGCCCAGATGAGCGGCCTGGGTGATGTGCACCTGATAACGGGCATTACCCCCAAGAGCTGGGAGAGATATGGCATCCACGCCCTGGAAGGACTGTATCAACTGACAGGACCCGGCTTCGTCTCGGTTCGCAACGTCGGCGAGAAGGGCAGAGACACGGTCCTGCTGAAGCATCAGTCCGGTTTTGACTGCGTGCTGTGGGCCTATTACGAAGCGCACGGGAGCTTCGGCGTTTACCAGGTCTACGGGAGTGAGGGGTCCGCCGGCTGCAAGTTCTCGGACACGTTTCCTGCCTTCAAGGCACAGCTTGAAGCGTTTGTGGAATTCGTCCGGACTGGCAGATATCCTTTCGAACCGGCACAGACGTTTGAACTCATGAGAATCATCATCGGCGGGATTCTTTCTCGCGAGCGGGGCGGCGCGGAGGTCCGACTCGATAAGATCGCACCGGAAGGATAGCGGGATGCGGCGTCGCCGTAGCGACATACGGCGAGCGCCGATACGATTGAATTTGGCACTGTTACAAGGATTCATAGGATGAAACCAAGCAAGGTTCTTGCCAAGCTGCGAAGCGGGCGGCCGGCTATCTGCGTGAAGAGCAACCTGATGGATTCGCGCGTAATCGACATCATGGGCATCGTCGGATTCGACTGCACCTGGCTCTGCAACGAGCACGTGCCCACCGACTGGTACACCATCGAGAACCAGATACGCGCGTCGAAGATGCATGACATGGACTGCATAGTCCGGGTCTCAAAAGGAAGCTATTCGGATTACGTCAGGCCCCTGGAGGCTGACGCAACAGGGATCATGGTCCCCCACGTCTTCACGGCCGACGAAGCTCGAAACATCGTCAGAATGACGAAATTCATGCCTGTCGGCCGACGGCCGATTGACGGCGGAAACGCGGACGGGAACTACTGCATGACGCCCGTCGAGGAATACGTGAAGGCCGCAAACAGAGAGCGGTTCGTAATGATTCAGATCGAAGACCCTGAACCCATGGAACAGCTCGACGATATCTGCGCCGTCGAAGGATTCGAAATCGTGTTCTTCGGTCCGAGCGATTTCACCCACGGAAGCGGCCTTCTCCCCCAGCTTTCGCATCCGGACGTGCTGTCAGCGCGCAGACGTATCGCAGAGTCAGCCCGCAAGCACGGGAAATGGGCCGGGACGATGGCGTCCGTGGACAATATCGAGGAAATCATGGATGAAGGGTATCAGTTTCTGGCGGTCGGGGCGGACGTAGTCGCACTCGGCAACTATTTCCGGGATATCCGCGTTGGCCTTGAGAGGAAAGGCCTGATCTGATGAACGTGCTGGAGAGCTTTTCGCTGGAGGGCAAGATCGCGCTGGTGTCCGGCGGAGCGGGGCATTACGGTCGCCAGATTGTCGAGGCAATCTCAAAGAGGTCACGCCGTGAACATGAGTGGAACCCGGTCACGGTGTCGCGGCATGGCGTTGCACGTATTGATCGATCTTGGAGCGGTCCTGTTCTGTGATTGAATCGAACTTGATCGCGATCCAGCGAGCCGCGTTGCCGGGTCCCTGCGGGTCGGGGTCACACCTTACGACTCGCCCCTGAGCCTCCACAAGCTCGTTCCTGACTGCCCCCCCCTCCCGCACCGGCACAAGCATGGCCACGCTCGCTCTTGCCGAAACCGGGATGTGAGCATGCGCCCAGCCGTAGAGACCGGATGCGCTTATGTTGCGGGTGTGTAGAGCAACTGCATCGTTCAGACGAGGATAAACCACGTTTGCGCCAATGTCAGCCTCTGCTCTAAGGCAGGAACGACGTTCCGTAAACTGTGTATGCATCAGCACTCTACTCCCAGCAATGATTTCGGGTGGGCGTGACCCTAGCGAACCACTGGCATGTCAATGAAACCATGCGCACTATGGCAGATTGAATCCCGCTTCTGGCATCGGCGCAGTCGCTGCCAGACAGTAGAAGACAAGCTACCCCTACCATGAGCCCCTTCACAACACCAACGAATACTGTACCCCCGTCAGGCTCATCTGTCAACCCTTTTCGGGGCATCGTTGGGAACGCCTGTATAGCCTAAGCCGCGCTCTACTGCCAGAAGAGCACGACCGCGCTCCCGCCGGAAAGCTACTGCAAAGACGTTATGGATCATGTCCTTCGCGACGGCGGCATGACCTGAAATCCAGCATCGGCCGAAGGGCGGACCGGCCCGTGGGCCAGGGTGTCAGCGCCGCCTGAAGCCGCCTCGCAGGCAAGCAGGAGATTGACAAACCGGGCCGCGGGCCTTAACTTTGTGCGGGACCACAGACAGGCGCACCGGTGCTCTCATGGAAGGGAGTTCCCCATGTACAGCCGTTACTACGATCCCGAGATATTTGTGCAGACCCTGGATGGGATTGACCGCACCAACCACATCGTCGCGACCTACTTCATGGATGACGAACTGCCGGGGGAGGACTTCGTAGACCATTTCGCACTGATCCAGTCCATGGCCCTCGAGGGTTCCACCGGGACGTGGGAGAAGGTGGAAGAGGACACGGAAGAAGTGCGGCGCAAGTTGAGCGGCAGGATGGTGGGCTACTTCGAGATCCCCACCGGCAGCGCGTCGCGCCGCGCCGCAGTGGTGCAACTCGCCTTCCCCATCGACGCCTGGGGCGACAACGTCGCAATGATGATCCTGAGCGTCGCGGGCAATTGCTTCGCCTATAGCGACAAGCTCCGTCTGCTGGACCTCATCATCCCCGACAAGCTGCTGGAGAACTTCAAGGGCCCGAAGTTCGGCGTGCCCGGAATCCGCGAACTGATGAACATCCCCGACCGGCCCCTTTCGCTGCACATCATCAAGCCCAAGATGGGTATGACGCCCCGGCAAGTCGCCAACCAGTGCTATCAGACGGCCATGGGCGGCGTGGACATGATGAAAGACGATGAGATGACCAGCGACGTGTACAACAGCAACTACGAAGACCGCCTCAAGGCCGTGCTTGCAGCGCTGGACAAGGCTGAGGGCAAGACGGGCAAGCGGCCCATCTACTTCCTCAGCATCACCGACGAGCCGAGGCGGATCTTCGACAAGGCGGCGAGAGCCGTCGAGCTCGGCGCAAACGGCCTGCTGGTCTGCTACTCGGCCGGCCTGCCAGTCATACGGCAACTGGCCGAGGACCCGGCGATAAACGTGCCGATACTCGTGCACGGCTCGCACATGATCGCCGCGCAGCCGCGCATCTCCTGGCCCGTCTTCGCGAAGCTCGCCCGCCTCTGCGGTGGCGATCTGATGTTGACCCCCACCTACTGGTCGAGCATCCCCATGGTCAGCCTCGAAGAGGGCATTCGCACCTCTCACGTGAAGCTGGCGAAGCTGGGACACATCAAGCCCATGTGGCCCATGCCTTGCGCGGGGGTATATCCGGGCCTGACGCCGATCCTGGTGGGTGAGTACGGTCCGGACATCGTCATTCCCGCCGGAGGCGGCATGCTGGGACATCCGGACGGCTACACGGCCGGCGCGAAGGCGTGGCAGCAGGCAATTGCCGGCACTATGTCCGACGAGGATTTCATCGAGTACGCCAGAAAGCCGGAAAACAAGGAGCTTCGCCGCGCCATCGAAAAGTGGGGATACATTGACCGGCCCAAGACCCCCTGGCTGCGAGTGGCGCCCAAGTTTCACCCCAAGCGGATGAAGTTCGAGGACTGAGAACCGTCGGAGGCACAGCGGATCATGAGCAAACGCCGCTTCCTTGCATTCGACCTCGGAGCCGAGAGTGGGCGCGCCGTCGTCGGCACGCTCGATGGCGGCCGGCTGTCACTCGAGGAGATTCACCGGTTCCCCAATGAGCCGGTTGAGCTATGCGGCACGCTGCACTGGAATGTCCTGGGGCTCCACAGCAACGTGCTGAAGGGGATGAGGACATACGCGGAGCGCTTCGGTGAATCGGTCGACGGCATAGGGATTGATACGTGGGGCCTGGATTTCGGTCTTCTCGCCCGCGACGGCTCATTGCTTCAGAACCCCGTGCACTACCGCGACCGGCGAACTGAGGGCATGCAGGCGGAAGCAGCCCGAAGAATACCCCCGGAGGAGTTGTTCCGGCGGACCGGGCTGCCGCTTGTGCCGATCTATACGGCTTGCCAACTGCTTTCCCTGCGCCTTCGGCGAAGCCCTGTCCTGGAATCCGCCGCGACGTTTCTCATGATGCCGGACCTGATTGCGTATTTCCTCACGGGACAGAAGCGGTGCGAGCGCTCCGACGCCATCTCCAGCCAGATCTACGACCCCCGCGCCGGTGAGTGGAGCGCCGAGGTCTTCCGCGCCTTCGACCTGCCTCTGTCCATCATTCCGGACCTTGTGGACCCGGGCACTGTCCTGGGGGAGCCGCTCGAATCGGTCAGGCGCGAGACCGGCCTGAAAGAGGGCCCGGTGATCGCTCCGTGCACCCACGACACAGCTTCCGCCGTCGCTGCGGTGCCGGCCAGGGGAAATGACTGGGCCTTCCTGAGCTCAGGAACCTGGTCCATTCTGGGCGCCTTGAGCGATAGGGTGGTAACGACTGAGGAAGCCTTCTCGGCCAGGATGGTGAATGAACTGACACTGGAGAGCTTCTTCCTCTGCCGCAATATCATGGGGCTCTGGCTCCTTCAACAGGCGCGCGCGGCCTGGCAGCGGCAAGGTGGATCATACTCCTACGCCGACCTGGTCAGGCTGGCCGGGGAGGTCCGCCAAGGCGGCCCCCTGATACATCCGGACGACGAATCATTCCTCGCGCCGCTGGACATGTGCGAGGCCATCCGGCAGTACTGCGACAGGACCGGCCAGTCGCAGCCCGACGGACCGGCCGAGATCACCCGCTGCATACTGGAAAGCCTGGCGCTCTGCTATCGGCACGCGCTGGAAGGGATCGAGAGCATCCTGGGGCGCAGTCTCCGCACGCTTCACATCGTCGGCGGCGGATCGCTCAACACGCTCCTGTGTCAGCTCACGGCCGACGCAACGGGAGTGCCGGTGCTGGCCGGCCCCACGGAAGCGACCGTGGCCGGCAACGTCCTCGTCCAGGCCCTGGCCCGCGGCTTCCTGCGCTCACCGCAGGAGATTCGCGACGTGGTGCGCGCGTCATTCGAACTGGTCGAATACGAACCGCATGACACGGCCCAGTGGGAAGGTCCTTACGGCCGATATCTTGACCTTGTGAAGCCAACGTAGAGTTGAAGTCGGGAGCGGTTGTCGGAGAGGACCCTTTTTCGGGAGGGATGATATGCTTGCGGGTCACCTATTTGGCGCGTGCCTGCCGACCTTCGGAAACTGCGCGGACCGCTACTGTCTCAGCGGTTACGGAGGGGGCGGCACCACAATGGAGGAGATGCTCGACCTGTCAACGGGGGTTGATGGCCTGGACGGGCTTGAACTCGTGGGCAACTGGCACGTGAACGACGAGAACGTCCGAGACGTGGCGGCTATGTTCGAGGACAGGGGACTGAAGATCTGCATGCTTGTGCCCGACCTCTGGACGCAGGCCAAGTGGGGCAAGGGCAGCCTCGCCGCGCCCGACGAGAAGACCCGCCAGGCCGGCGTGGACGAGGTGAAGAAGGTAATGGACTGGGCGGCCGAACTCGGGTGTGCATACGTGGATGTGTGGCCCGGGCAGGACGGGTTCGATTACTGCTTCCAGGCGGATTACGTCGAGTCATGGAACTGGCTCCGCGATGGCCTGGCCGCCTGTGCGGATCACAATCCCAGGGTGCAGGTGCTGGTCGAGTACAAGCTGAAGGAGCCGCGCACGCACTGCTTCGTCAACAGCGCCGCCAAGGTGCTGTTGCTGCTGGGCGGGCTCGACAACACGGGCGTCCTCCTCGACGTCGGCCATGCCCTCGCAGCCGGTGAGAACGTGGCGGAGGCTGCCGCCCTTCTTAGTCAGAACGGCAGGCTCGATTACATCCACCTCAACGACAACTACCGGAGTTGGGACGACGACATGATGGTCGGCGCCGTGCACCTGGTCGAGTACCTGGAACTCGTGTACTGGCTGAAGCGCCTCGACTACAAGGGTTGGCTCACGCTCGACATCTTCCCCTATCGCGAGGACGGCGTGCGCGCGGCCACCGAGTGCAGAAGATGGATGGAGGCCCTGTTCCGCGCCGTGGAGCGCGTGGGCATGGATGAGATCGCCGGCGTCATCCAGCGCGCCGACGCCTGCGACGCGTCAGATCTCGTGCGCCGCGCAATGAACACCTGAACGTGGCTGCCTGATCTGTTCTTCGCACCCCACAAGGAACCTGGAGGAGCCGCATGGCCGTTCCCATCAAGATGCCCGATCTGGGGACAACTGTTGACGAGATCAAGCTGGTCGCATGGCTCGCCGCGGAAGGCGACAACGTGAAGCGCGGCGATCCCATTGCGGAAATAGAGACCGACAAGGCGACGGGTGAGTTGGAATCCGTCGCGGAAGGCGTGCTCCTCAAACAGTTGGTGCCGGCAGGCGAGACAGTCCAAACGGGCGAGATTCTCGCCTACGTCGGCGCGGCCGGCGAGGCCGTGCCCGTTGCGGAAGACACGGCAAGGCGCGAGGAGAGCGCTGTACGGTCGCCGACGACTCAACGGCCCGCCCAAGGGCCGCGCGTCTCCCCCGTTGTACGAAACCTGGCGAAGAGGCTCGGGGTTGACCTGGCAAACGTCCAGGGCACCGGTCAGGGAGGGATTATCACGCGCGATGACGTGCTTGGTGCAAGCAGGACCGGCGCGGCGAAGCCGGCGGCTGCTGCTGCCGGAGAGGAGCTGTCTCCCGCCCAGTCTGCCGTGGCAAGGGCTGTGCTCAAGAGCGTGACCGACATACCACACCTGCGCATCGCGGCGGAGGTAGATATGACCGCTGCCGAGCAACTTCGCGCCGCCGGCGCGGCAGCCGGCACCAAGATCAGCTACGATGCCATCTTCTTGAGGGCTATGGCCGGGGCCATTAGGGCCGTGCCGCTCGTGGCAGCGCGTCTTGACGGCCATCGCGTTATCCACGCGGCAGGAGTTCATATCGCCCTCGCAGTCGGCGAGGGAAACCAACTGTTTCTGCCGGTCGTCAGAGACGTGGACACAATGGATCTCAATGCCCTACAATCGGAGATTGTGGACCTTGCGTCCCGGGCCCGTGCGGGCGTCCTCAAGCCCGAGCAGATGACGGGCGGGTGCATGACCTTGAGCAACCTGGGCATGTATCCCATCGAGTCCTTCGACGCCATCATCTTCCCGGAGCACAGCGCAATCCTTGCAGTCGGCTCGGTGCAGAAGAGACCGGTGGTCGTCAACGACGGCGTGGCGATTCGGCCAATGGCCACGGTCAAGCTCGCCGTGGATCACCGACTGATAAACGGGCGAACCGCAGCCGAGTTCCTGAGCAGGCTCAAGCAGATCGTGGAATCAGGGGGACCTCTTTGATCCAGGACTACTGTTGAGGTGCACGATGTCTTACGAACCCGAATTCCTTGTTTCACTCTACCGTAAGATGCTCCTGATACGTCAATTCGAGCAGCGCGTCAGGTACCTGTTCCTGGAAGGCATCATGCCGGGCACGATACACCAGTATATCGGCCAGGAGGCGATTGCCGTGGGGGTGTGCAGTGCGCTGGAAGCGGACGATGTAATAACCAGCACACACCGACCGCACGGCCATGCAATAGCCAGGGGACTGAGCGTCGAGTCCATCATGCATGAGCTGTTCGGCAGGACGACCGGCTGCTGCCGCGGCAGGGGCGGCTCAATGCACATAGGCGATCTGGAGAAAGGCATGGTGCCGGCCATTGCGATTGTGGGCGGCGGCGTGCCAATCGCCACCGGGCTGGCCCTTGCATTCAAGATGAAGAAGGAGCCGCGCGTGGCAGTGTGTTTCATGGGCGACGGCGCGGTGAACGAGGGTGCCTTTCACGAGGCCGTCAACATGGGCGCCATCTGGTCATTGCCCGTCGTCTACGTCATCGAGAACAACCGCTATGCAGCATCCACACCCATCGCGCAAGTGGTGCGTGTGGAGAGACTGTCCGACCGCGCCGCGGCGTATGGGATTCCCGGCGTCACGATTGACGGGAACGACGTGCTTGAGGTGTATGAAACCGCTCGTGACGCGATCGGCCGCGCGCGCGCCGGCGAAGGCCCCACGTTAATCGAGGCCATGACTTATCGTCTCACGGGCCATTCGCGTCGCGATCCCTGCAACTACCAGCCTAAAGAGGAACGCGAGCAGGCGCAGGAGCACGAGCCTATCGGGCGCCTGGCAGAACGAATGCTGTCGGAAGGAATCGCCGATCAGGCCAGGCTGGATGAGATTCAGCAGGAGGTGGACGCCGAAGTCGAGCGTGCCGTGGAGTCAGCCATGGCGGCGCCCGAACCGGCGCCGGAGGACGCGCTTGAGGGTCTGTTCGCTTGAACGCGACAAGGTAGGGCAACCATGCCGAAAAGGATGACGATTGCTGAGGCCCTGCGCGAGGCACTCCGCGAGGAGATGGCTCGCGATGAACGGGTCTTCTGCATAGGTGAGGACATAGGGATACCCGGGGGATTCGGAGGCGCGTTCACCGTCACACTCGGGCTGGAGAAGGAGTTCCGTGAGCGAGTGATCGACACGCCGATCTCCGAGGCGGGGTTCTTCGGCATGGCGCTGGGCGCAGCGATGATGGGCCTTCGGCCCGTGGCAGACTTGCAGTACGGGGACTTCATCTTCTGCGCCATGGACCAGATCGTGAACCAGATCGCCAAGATGCGCTACATGTCCGGGGGCAAGATCACCGTGCCCATCACGATGCGCGCGCCGGTGGGCGCGACAGGCCGCGGCGCGCAGCACTCGCAGAACCCCGAGGCGATGTTCCTCTGCGTGCCGGGGATAAAGATCGTCTGCCCTGCCACTGCATACGACGCAAAGGGACTCTTGAAGGCTGCCATCCGCGATGACAATCCGGTGCTCGTGTTCGAGCACAAACTGCTGTATGGTTCCAAAGGGGCGCGCGCCGAGACAGGAACGCTGGACGCATCGAGCGAGATCCCGGATGAGGACTACGTCGTTCCCATCGGCAAAGGGATCGTGAGGCGAGAGGGCACGGATGTTACGATCATCGCCAACCTGCTCATGATGCACCGCGCGCTTATCGCCGCGGATCATCTCGCAGCCGAGGGCATAAGCGCGGAGGTGATTGATCCCCGCAGCCTGGTCCCGTTCGACTGGGAACTCGTGGAAGCGTCTGTCGCGAAGACCACGCGCGTCGTGACCGTGGAGGAGGGACCTCGCCGGGGCGGAATCGGCGCGGAGATCGCGGCCACGCTCTCTGAGCGCATGAGCGACTATCTCACAGCGCCGGTGAAGCGCGTGGCTTCACCCGACATCCCGGTGCCGTTCTCACCGCCGATGGAGAACTACTACCGGCCCGACGCGGATCGGATCGCGGCAGCTGTCCGCAGCATCATAGAAGGCGTATAGACGAAGGCGGAGGTGGTTCATACAATGCCGCTTGTGCCCTTCCCGGAACTGATGGCCGAGGCGGAGAGCGGCGGCTACGCGGTCGGATACTTCGAGCCATGGGACCTCCAGAGCCTGCTGGCTGTCCTGCAAGGAGCGGAAGACGCGCGCTCACCGGTGATGGTCGGCCAGAGCGGCATCTTCCTTCCGACAATGCTGCGGGGCGAGATGCGGCATTTTCCAGCTTTCGCCCACGCCGGCAGAATAGCCTGTGAGAACTGCCGCGTGCCGGTTTCGTACCTTTTCAACGAAACTCCCCGCTGGGACTGGGCCATAGCCTCACTCGACATGGGCTTCAATGTGACGATGTACAGCAATCCTGATGACGATCCTGAGACGCATGTCCTCCGCACCGCGGAACTTGTCCGCCGCGCTGCTCAGGTCGGCGTCGCCGTCCAGTCGGAGTTGGGTTCGCTGGAAAGTGACGGCGAGCTCGCCCAAACCGGTCCCGAGGAGGCGGCAGACTTCGTGCGCCGCACCGGCGTCGATGCCCTCGGCGTAGTCGCCGGAAACCGGCATGTGTTCACCGGCACCTTCGAGCTTGATGTGGAGCTGGTGGGACGGCTGGCAGAGGCGGCAGGAGTCCCTCTTGTCCTGCACGGCGGCAGTGGGGCCCGCGACGATAACCTGCGTGACGGTATTGCTCGCGGAATACGACAGGTCAACTACGGCAGCGCGCAGCGAAGGGCTTTCCTGGCGTGTCTCAGGGACTCCATGAATCGAGGCTGGGATCCCGACGACATGCATCTCCTGCTGGGCACGGGCCTCGAGCAAGACCTGATGCGGCCGGCTCTGGAGGCGGTAAGCGCACTGGTTGCAGAAAAGTGCGTGGTGCTGGGTTCCTCAGGGAAGGCCTAGCCCCGTGCCCCCGCTCCTCTCCAGAGACCGTTCTGTTCCTACTGGATCACGACCTCACGCACGCCAACCTCGCCGCTCTCCACGGCAGCCTTCGTAATGTGGATCCGGAAGTACTTGGCCTCAACGGGCATGGCCGGGTTCACAGTCGTGAGCAGATGGGCACCCTCGCTCGTCTTGAACAGGTCGGTCCAATGCTCTGCGTCCTCGCTCACCTGCACAGCGAACTCTGTCGGCACGCGGCCTTCGAAGACAGCGACTACTTGCCGATCCTACGTTGCTCCTCACGCAACTTCCCCAGGAACTTCGCATACTCGGTCTCGGGCTCTGCCTTCTCCATCTGGACTGACAGGAACTCCGCCGAGAACCGCCAGATGAGCTTAACCACAATGACATCCGGCACGTCTTCCGGGATGATGTATTTCTCACTCATCCGCTTGCCCGCCATCGTTTTTGCATAGGCCCAACACTTGCACGCGGATATGAGCGCTTTCGGCCGCACATCTTCACGGTACTGACTGAAAGCACCGAGAATCCACACGGCAGCCGTCGTAGGTTTCCCGGTCTGAAGAACCCAGCGGAACTCCAATTCCATCAGGTCAAGGGACCTCGGATCGCCAATCTTCGCCAACGCATTCGCAGCCGTGCCCGGCATTGCCCAGTGGCTCCCAAACCCTTGATCGGCCACCAACATCCATTCCCAGGCGGCCCGATGACCTGGCGTCAGATGCTCAGGCTTGGGAGTCACAGCGTGAGGTACGTGAGATGGATAGTCCGGTCCACCCCATAGGGTCTGGTGATACGCGAGGGCATCTTCCCAGGTCCCGGGCCTCTCCTTGCGGGCCATGGCAATCTCCACCAGGTGCTTCTCCAGCACCGTGAGCCTCTCGTCAAGAACCAGTGCAACTGCCTCATCAGCCGGTAGGGCCGCCAGCTTGTCCAGTCTGGCCAGATACCTCTCATCATACTCTGTCTCCTGGCTCAGGTCGGGTCTCAGCCAGGCCTCTTCTATGGCGGTGCTGAGGGACCGCAACAACTGAAATTCTTGCTCTTCGGGAGCGGTATTGTCTTGCACGTCTCCAGCAAAGCCAAAGCACATCCCTAAGATCAGAGCACCGACCGCTGCCCGAGGAAGGCTTCTCATGTGCAGTGCTCTCATGATATCTCCTCCCGTAGTGACTGGCCGGCAACCGAAGGTCCGATAGGCCCCGTCATCTATACCCCGCCCGACGGCAGCGAAGGGTTAGGCTGTGATGGTTCCCGTCCGGCCAGCCCGCATCATCAGACGAACCAGGACGTCAGGCTAAGGGCCGTTGGGAATCCAGCGGTATACTCCGGCGGACATGTCCGAGCGGTGGCTTCTTGCAGTGAAGATCACAAACTCGTCGTCCCCGTGCGCAAATGCATTGCAGGTCTCATACGGCCCGGCCAGCAGGTACGCAAAGGTGCGCCCTTCGTCGTAGGTGATAGCCACGCCGGGTGTCTGCCAGGAGGTGGCGCGGTACGTGAGTGCGATGGCGCCGTCGGAAAGCACGATTCCCTTCTGCTGGCTGACGCCCAGGAGACTTCCGCCGGTTCTGGTCCACGTGCGACCGAAGTCGGTGCTGACTGCGCACTTCGTGGCGCCGCCCTCGCCGGGTCCGCCCGAGAGCCGCTCGTCGCGTGAGTAGGCCACCCAGTGCCCGTTGGGCAACTGCACAATGTCCATCTCGGAGTACCGCGGCTCGGGCTGGAAGTCGTCCGGGCCTTTCGGGTTGGTGCGAAAGACAAACGAGAAGTCGCCCCACGTCTCGCCGCCGTCGTGCGAGCGCATGACACCGTTGGAGGATGAGTACGAGTCGTTCTCCTCGTCCGTGACGCAGCCGTAAATCGGCAAGGCGACTGTCCCGTCAGGGCTTTCGATGAAATGGGCGACGGTGGTCAATGCCCACTTGAACGGCCCCTTGAACGGCTCGCCTGCGTGCCATGTCTTGCCCTCATCGTCCGAGTACGAGACTACCACACTCCAGTCGTACCAATAGCCGGTATCCTTGAACGTCGAGTACCCCCCAATCGAGCCCATTATGGTTGCCTTGCCGCTTACGGACGGAGCGTGCTCCAGACTGCACGCGACGAGCCACCGGCCGCTTCGCAGTATCCCGAAAGCGGGGTACATCTCTCTGTCGCCAGGTGGAAGCCCGGCGCCGTCTATCGCCTTCCAGGTACGCCCACCGTCCGATGAGCGCTGGAACCTGTCCGCCACGATGCCGATCAGCTCCCCGTCGGGCGTCTGGTCCATGCACGCGGTAACGTCGGGCACGATTATTCTCTCGCTCAGCACCCACCGACCCTTGGGTCGCGGCCGCTTGCCTCTCAGTGGGGCCGTCAGCTCACTTTCAACAGCCGACCGGCGGAAGAACACAGCCTGAATGCACTCCCTCTCCCAGGGGACTTCATCCCACTCGGGAGGATCGAACTTATATGGCCACGCGCCGCGCCTGGTCCTGTCGAACACCACGATCAAGCCGTCGTCGCCGACCGGCAGGGCAGAAGGAAATCCGTAGCGCTCAAACGGCCATTCGTCCGCCAGGTAGGGCACCGTGGGCGGCAGGGGCGTCTCCTGGGGACGGTTTGTCATCCCCTGAGTCCAGCCTCTGTTCATTACGAGCACGCCCTGGTAGAGGTTGTGGAAACCGTCCGAGCTTACCTGCAAGTTCATCTCGCCCCACGCACACCAGTGCGTGTTGACGCAGAGGGCGTGCCGTCCGCTCACCGCGAGACTCGGCCAGGCGCCAGGCATGAGTTGGTCTGGGGCGGTCCACTTTCGACCCTCGTCGCGGCTCCACAGACGCGCGAGCACCTCAGGCGCGCCCGGCCCTTCATTCACCTTCGTCGGGCCGTCGCCCGCCCTGTTCAGACGCCGCGCACTCACTATGGCCAGCCAACTCCCGTCCGCCAGAGGCTGTACCGAGGGTCCCTGAAAACTGAACCTGATGGCAGGAGCAGCGCCGATCATGTGTCCGCCGCCGCGCGCGAGCCACGAGAAGTCGCCCCAGGTCTCGCCCCCATCCGTCGAGCGGAGAATCCCACAGTTGTGGATTGTTGCCCCGAGGTCGGCCTTCGAGGTCGCCCCATAGACCGGCATCGCCAAGGTGCCGTCGGCCGTCTCGATCACCTTCCCGCAAGGGGCCCACCACGTCAGCGGGATGGTCACGTTCGGAACGCCCACGCTCCAACTCTCCCCGCCATCCTCTGAAGCTGCGAGACGAACCGTGCTGGTCGCTTGAGAGTCGCCCAGTTCGGCGAATGGCGCGACGATCCGTCCGCTCTTCAACGTGGTCATCGTGCCCACGGCCCGCGGCTCACCCGCCCTGCCCTCGAAGACGGTTGTGGGCTGAGACCAGCTTTCCCCGCCGTCGGATGAGCGAACAACCACCAGATCGCCCAGGCCGGCCGCCTCCTGCTCTGCCGTCTGTCGCGTCAACAGCACGAGCAGCGAACCGTCCCGGGTCTCGGTGATGGACGGATACCTGGCACGCCGCGGCGAGTCATAGACCGTCACACGTTTAGCTCGCTCCCACACATACCGCCTGTAGTCATCATCCGACCGTGGCCTCATGGAGAAGTCTCCTACTGGGCATCCCGAAGGCCCATTGAACAAACCTTTGCATGCACTTGAGTCGGGGCGTAACGCCAAGCTGCGCGCGGAGGGCAGATTACACCTCGAACGGGGGCCTGTCAACGCGAAGCAGGCACTGATTAGCCGCATTGCCCCGCATCGGCGCCGCCACGCCACAGCTTCGTGATCTCGTCCTGAGGGAACGTCGGCATCGGCGCCCCAATCCTGTCGCGCACGAGCGTGACGGCCTCCCCTGCGGGCAGCATCTCGCCGATGTCAACGCACGCGACGTCGCACGCTGCAACGGCCTGCTGCACCGCCTCCGCACTCTCCGGGGCCACGCAGATCAAGAGCGACCCGCTCGATATCGTCCCCAGCGGGTCCATGCCGAAGTGACGGCACAGGGCGCCCCCGGGCTCCAGAATGGGGATACGCTGTTCCTCGACCCGCAGTCCGAGCCCCGTGGCCTGCGCCAGCTCCCAAAGGCCCGTGGCAACGCCGCCCTCAGTCGGGTCGTGCATCGCGTGGACGCCGCCCGCCTCGCACGCAGCCATGGCCTCCTTGACGACGCTGATGCCGGGATCGTCAAGATAGTCCCGCGCGCGCCGGATCATCTCAGCGGAGAAATGCGGCGGAAGCTCTTCGCCCCTCTCGCGCGCCATGATCGCGGTGCCCTCGACGGGGACGCCCTTGGTGAGCAGGACGCGGTCGCCGGGCCGGGTGCTCGACTTGTCCACAAGCCGGTCCCGCTCCACCTCGCCAAGCATCTGCCCGACGAGTATCGGCCGGTCCAACCCGATGGTGATCTCGGTATGCCCCCCGCACAGCTCGCAGTCAATCGAGCGCAGCGCCTCTTGCAGGTCGCCCCAGATCTCGCGCACGAGTCCCTCGTCGGTGCCGCGCTCAGGCAGCAGCACCGTCACCAGGAACCATCGCGGCCTCGCCCCCGCCGTCGCCAGGTCATTCGCGTTGACCTGAACCACGTACCAGCCGATGCGGTCGGTGGCGAACGTAATCGGATCGGTCTTGGCGACCAGGTATCGCTCGCCCATCCAGATGGCGCACACGTCACGCCCGACGGCCGGGCGAATCACGACCCGCTCGTCGCGAATCACGTTGCTTTGCAGCAACTCCGCAAGCAGTTCCGGATCAAGCTTGCCGGCTCTGAATCTCACGCGCTCTCTCCGCCTCCCTCACCGCAGGGGGCAAAGGCAAGGCATCAACATTATCGGGCATAAAGGAACCCGCTCAAGGCATACCGCGTGCCGCTACGTGCCATAGCCTATCGCGTGCAGCGTGGCATCGAAGTCAGCAGGCAGGTCGGCAAGGGGCTTGTCCGTGCCCTGGCGTGCGTATCGAACCAGGTTCAACAGCAGGCGGTCGGCGGCCGGATGACCGTCCAGGTTCTCCAGCACGCGCAGCGTGTTCAAGACCATCCGTCCCACCCCGAACTCATACGATCCCACAAGCACGCCTGACGCGTAGCCGCCGGGGCACGAGTACCCCACCGCGAACGCCACGGCCGCCACGTCACCGGGAGTGTCCTGGCCTTCGAAGAAATGGTGCGGGATCACCTGGTCGTAGTAGTCCCAGTCCATGATCCCTTTGCTCTGCAGGCGCTCGAATATGGGGTGAGCCTTTGCCACGCACTCCTTGTGATAGAGCCAGTCGTGAAACTCGTTGCACCTCCCTTTCCTCGCGAGCGGGAGCCAGTAAGTATTGTCATCTCCCCGCTTGAGCGCCTCGTGGTTGAGGAAGACTACGGCGCAGCCCCGCGCCACGCGGCGGGCAAGCTCCTGCCACTCCGGAAGGCCGGCCTTCTTCGGCACTCCCACGAGGATGACCTCTCGCGCTCGCGGCGGACGCTTGCTGAGTGGCCGGCAGCGAACGCCGTGCGCCCTGAGCCAGGCTGTGGTCCGCTCGTCAAGGCCCCACACGACAACCGTGCCCTTGCCCCTCGGCAAGTCAGCGGCATCTGACAGGTAGAACCCGACGCGGTCACCGGCCGGCGCGCCGCCGCGCTCCATTCTCGCAGCGAAATCGTACGCCCCCGGCGGCCCGTCCACCGATGCCTCCTCGCACAGCACGGGCACCGCCAGAGGACCGTCCTCACCTGGGGCCGGCTCAGGGATCCGCATCATCATGCGCCGCTCCCAGGCCACCCCTTGGGGGCCCGTGACCCGAAAGTGGACCGGATACTCTCCCGGCGCCAGAACATCCTCGTTGGCAAGGACTGCCTCCAGCTTCACGGATCGGCCAGTGTAGCCGTGCCAGGGGGCGACAAACAGGCACCAGCGCAGGGGTGCCCAGCCGTCGCGCAGGGCGTCCGCAACGCCCGGCTTCCACTCCCGCCAGAACGTCCACACGCCTTCGCCAGTGATTCCCCCGTCGACCACGCTCGTCAGGTTGAAGCCGCACAGATTGGGGTTGGAGCGCACGAGGTCGAACCCGAGCCGCCTCTGGCGCGAGTGAAGTCGCTGGCTTTCCCGCAGCATGTCCTCGGGGAAGGGATAGACGCCCTCCAGCCCGAATCGCCGCCAGTCGGCCTCCAGCTTATCCGTGATCTGCCGGAAGAGAGCTGCGTCCTGGAGGTCGGGACGCGCTCCAGACTCCTCGTACTTGCGCAGGCCGCCGATTGCGTCGAGCAGGCTGCCTATCCCGTACTCCGAGAGGTAGACCGGTTTCGCGCCGTCCCCAAGGGTTCGCAACAAAGTATATATGTCAGGCTGATGCGGCACGACCGGGTAGGCGTGGACGTCGCCCATGAAGGGGTGGAAACCAGGACAACTCTCATACAGACCGGGCGCGAGGGCAGTCGTCCCCGGCTCCTCGGCACCCCACTGGTGCTCCCACTCGCGGCTGCCGGGGTTGCTCAGCGAGCCGATGCCCAGCTGGGAGTCCCATCGGCCGCTGCTCAGGAGGACCACCCGCGTCTCGTCAAGGTCCCGCACGAGCCGGAGCGCTTCGACCGCGTGGCGAAAGACTGGCCCGTCGGGCATTTCGTTTAGCATGCCCCAGATCGTGATGGACGGGTGGTTGCGGTCCCTGAGGATCATCTCGCGGAACGAGTTGTCAAAGAGCTCTGCCATCCGGGGCGAGTCTTGCAGGCACCAGCTCGCATAGTTCTCCTCGTAGACCATCAGCCCCATCTCATCGCAGAGGTCGAGCTGGTAGGGATATGCGACCTTGGAGATGAAGCGCACGGTGTTGAACCCCGAGGCCTTGGCGAACACAAGATCGCGCCGCAGCATATCCGGCGTGGGAGGGACCAGTTGGCCGATGGGGACACAGTTCATCGTGTGCGCGGAGCGGAGGAACACGCGTCGGCCGTTGAGCCGGAAGTAGCCGTTCACCACTCGGAAATCCCGGAACCCGCAGCGCACCGAGCGCTCGTGCGCGAATCCATCGCCTTCCTTTGCGTCCGCCTTCAGTGCAGCCCTCACAAAGTAGAGATAGGGTTCGTCGAGATCCCACAGATGCGGCCGCGCGATGGTCAGAGTCAGCTCGTGCGTGGTTTCGCCCGGCGGTAGATCCGCGTGCGCGCAGGCCGTGTCCAGCGCCTCGCCGGTTTCCGCCGGACCTGCCGCGACCTCAAGCCGGCCCTTGACCGCCGCCCCGCTGTCGTTGCGCACGCTGAGGCTGACGTGAATCTCGCCCGAAGCCACGTCCGGCCGCGCGTAGAGGTCGGCGATGCGCACGGCGGGAACGATGGCCGCCTCAACCGGCATCATGATGCCGCCGAAGTCGAAGGCCCTGCCCGGCATGTAGTCTGCAATGCACTTGAAGCTGTGCGGCGTATCCTGGAGGCGGATGCCGTCGATGGGTTCCTCGGTCGGGTTGAGCACGCGGACGGCGAGGAGATTGTCGCTGCCCGGCTTGACGACGTCCGTAATGTCGAGCTCGAACGGCGTCTCACCTCCCTCGTGCCCCCCGACGTGCTGCCCATTGAGCCAGACCGCCGCCAGGTAGTCAACGGCCCCGAAACGCAGGAGCACGCGCTCGTTCGCCGAGGCAGCGCGCGCCGGGCGAAACGTGTGCCAGTACCAGGCCACGCCGTGATAGTCGGGGAATACCTCGTGGATCACTCCCGGGACGCGCGCAGGCTGAGCGCCCTCCCGCGCGGCCTCAAACCATCGCTCCTCCCGTCCTACGTTGCCAGGATCAGGCACAAGCGTCCAGCATCCGTCAAGCGTCTGCAGCATGCTGTCCATACATGTCTCCCGTGGCTACTTAGAGCCTCTTACCCACCATTTGACCTTTCCGCTGATGACTCACGTGATCGTCGCCTCCTCAGCCGGCCTTCGATGTAGACGAGCAGGATGGAGATGTCGGCCGGGGAGATGCCGCTGATGCGGGAGGCCTGCCCGATTGACAGCGGCCGCACGGCGGCAAACTTCTCCTTCGCCTCGTTGCGCAGCTCGGGGATATCCTGATAGTCGAGCCACACCGGGATCCTCTTGTCCTCGGAGCGGCGGAACTTCTCGACCTGATCCTGCTGGCGCTGGATGTAGCCCTCGTACTTCACTTCGATCTGGACCTGCTCGCACACGTGCCGATCCCTTGCGAGCGCTCGCACACGCTCGTCCATCTGCGCCAATTCTTTCATGCTTATGCCGGGCCGGCGCAGGTATTGGGTGAGGGATTTGCCGTCGTGGTAGTGCGTATCCAGGTATGCGCGCAACGCCGCTATGGCAACTTCACTCTCCCGGCGCCTCTGCCACTGCGCTTCGGGTATGAGGCCGTTTTCGTAACCGTATTTCATCAGGCGGCGGTCTGCATTGTCCTGCCGCAGCAGGAGCCGATACTCGGCCAGGGAAGTGAACATCCTGTAGGGCTCCTCGGTGCCCTTGGTGACCAGGTCGTCAATGAGGACGCCGATGTAGGCCTCGTCGCGACCCAGGACAAGCGGCTCCTTGCCCTGAAGCTTGCGCGCGGCGTTTATGCCCGCGATGATGCCCTGCGCGGCGGCCTCTTCGTAGCCGCTGGTGCCGTTTATCTGGCCGGCATGGAACAGCCCTCCCACCGCCTTGGTCTCCAGGCTCGGCCAGAGCTGCGTCGGCGGCACGAAATCGTACTCCACGGCATAGCCGTAGCGCATGATCTCAGCCCGCTCCATCCCCTCGATGCTGTGGACCATGTCCTCCTGCACGTCCGGCGGCAGGCTCGTGAACAGGCCGTTGCAGTAGAACCGCACCGTGTCGCGGCCCTGGGGTTCGAGGAAGATCTGATGGTGCTCCTTGTCGGGGAAGCGCAGCACTTTGATCTCGATGGACAGGCAATAACGTGGGCCGAGGCCGGCGGTGATCTGCCCATCGTAGAGCGGCGCCCTGTCAATTGCCGACAGGATTATCTGGTGAGTGCGCGGGTTCGTGTAGGTCAGGTAGCACGGCATCTGCTCCTGCTCAATGCGCTCCGTCGAGAAGCTGAACGGCTGCGGATCGGGGTCGCCGGGCTGCGGCTCCAGCCCTTCCAGGTCCAGCGTGCGGCCGTCCACGCGCGGCGGCGTGTCGGTCTTCAGCCGTCCGAGGGTCAGGCCCGCATCGGAAAGCGAACCCGAAAGCAATTCCGCGCTCGGCTCCCCTATCCGGCCGCCCACAGTCTTGACCGGCCCGCAGTGCAGCATCCCCCGCAGAAAGGTGCCGGTTGTGAGGATCACGGCGCGGGCACGGTATGCGTTGCCGCTCCCACACGTCACGCCCGCCACACGGACGGCGGGCAAGCCCGCTGCGCGTCCGCACTCGGTCAGCAGCCCATCCACCATCTCGCTGCGCAACGAGAGACCCGGCTGGTCCTCGAGCCGGCGCTTCATCTCCAGGCTGTAGGCCGCCTTGTCCGCCTGCGCGCGCGGGGAGTGCATCGCCGGGCCTTTCCCGGTGTTTAACATCCGGAACTGAATGCCCGCAGCGTCAGTGACCTTCCCCATCTCGCCGCCGAGCGCGTCGAGTTCGCGGACGAGCTGACCCTTGGCCAGTCCGCCGACGGCCGGATTGCAGCTCATGTGTGCGACGGTATCGAGGCTCATCGTGAGCAGCGCCGTACGGGCCCCCATACGGGAAGCGGCCAGCGCCGCCTCGCACCCCGCGTGACCCGCACCGACGACGATGATGTCGAAATCCGTGTCCTTCATCTACTGGTGTTTGCCGAGAAAAAGAGAACCCACGTCCGCAGTGAGAACACAGAGCCCCGGGGCGTCACTCCTTTCAGGTCTCGCCTGCTTCGCTCGTCGGCTCCGCATCGGACGCCTTTGCCGCCATGCGGAAGTCAATCTCCGGCGGCGGCGGAAACTCCCGCCTCACGCGCTCCCGCAGCGCCTCGTCAACCTCTACCCCTTCCTCAGCGGCAAGCCGCTTCTCCTGCATGCCAAACCACAGCTCCGTCAGCACGTCCTCTCCCTCGCGAAGATCCGAAAGCTCCACGCCGCCGAGCAGTATGCGCTCCACCGTCTCCAGGTCGCCGGTGTCCAGCGCGGCGCGAGCAGTGAGCACACGGACCCGTGGGTGGTCCGCAACATCCGGCGATAGGGAATCCAACAGGTCCGGCACCTCCGCCTGCCGACCGGCCCTGATCAGGGCCTCGCAGCATTCCACGGCGAGCGGGACGAGCTGGGGAGCCATTCGGCAGGCGGTGATCCACATCTCCACCGCTTTGCTCTGTTCTCCTTCTTGGTCGGCCAGGACGGCCAGATTGCGATAGGCCCAGGCCGAAGGTTCCAGCGAGAGCGACATCTCCCACGCCTCTCGCGCCCCCTCGATATCATCAGCTTCATAGCGCATCACCCCCATGTGCAGCCACGAGAGCCAGTGGTCACCACGGCCCTCCCGCACCGCGTCTTCGAGCATGTGTCGCCACTCATCCTGCACCATCCAGGCGCCGGGCTCCTCGTCAGGACTCTTGTGGGGTAATTCGCCCCGTTGCAGGAGCGCAAGCCACGGCTCCTGATCGGCGCCCAGCGAAGCGTCATCGAAAACCATCCCCGCAGAGCAGAAGGGCTTGTCTCCCGCTGCTTCCCTGCGACGGCGTTCCAGCGCACCCCAGCCGGGGCCCCGGTGGATTATCTCCTCCGGCGGGCGATCAGCCGCCTCTGCGGTGCGCACAAGCTCTTGCTCGAGCCACTGCTCCGGCAGCATCTCCTCAAGACGCGCCGCAACCGCATTGCGCGCCGCAGCCCAATCTGAACCATGCGCTGCCTTCGCGTCGCCCTCCATCAAGCCGTAGGCCTCCATCCACGACCACTCCGCGCCTGCCGGCATCGGGAGACACTCGCTCTGCGTACGGGCCAGGCCGGCCTGGATTTCTATGTACGGGTGCCGGGGCACGGAGAGGAACTCCTGCCAGCGTCTTCCCCCAGGACCCATGCCCCACACGAACAGCTTCCGCCCTCGCAGCCGAGAGGTCGAGGTCTGGACCAGTCCCTTCCCTTCCGCGTCAAGGGCCGTTATCCAGGGCCGCTGGCCATCCTCGACGTACCAGAAGAAATCAGCCGCCGTGGGCACGTTCGTCGGATAGGTCACGTCAATGCCGTCCACCACGGGTATGGGGAGGACCCCTATCGTCCCGTCGTAGTTGTGGCGGAAGGTGCGCTCGGCCGGCGCGACCACCCGCAAGTCGGGCCGCTCTCGAACCGCGATATTGGACCACCAGTACATCGGGGTCACCTTCTCGTGGGGATTGAGCAGCCGAATCCGCACGAAAAGCATCTCAGAGCCGTCCGGCAGCGAGAAGTCAAGCTGGTGCGGGATTCCACGCATCCGGTCCCACTCATACAGTCGAAGGATCGGCGAACCGCCGTAGCCCTTCACCCGCGCCGCGAACAACGGAGAGCACGTCTGGGGCGTGTGCGCCCGGACAGCCACGTTCCACTCCACCCCCCCGCTGAACCACGCGTTGCGCAGCGCGAGGTTCGCAGGCTGAAACACCGGGTTGACGTCGAGCAGTTCGCGCGCGGAAGGCTTGTGAACCAGCGACCACAGACGGCCCCCCAGCTCCAGCAGGAAGGTGGCGCGCAAGACCTCGTTCTCCAATATGGCCACCTTGAATGCTCGCGGCCTTCGCTGGCGACCGTAGTCGTCCTGGAGACGGTGAGGAAGCACGCCCGTGTCGCTCCCATACCCGAAGTACTTGCGGTCCGCTTCCGGCACGGTGTCGTCGCAGCGAACGTCTGCGGAGGCTGCGACACCCGGCGTTGACAGCGGCGGGAGAGGGTTCTCCGGGCCAAGTCGCGCCGCGGGCATCTGAAGCGTGTCAACTCGCAAATCGCTCATAACCTCTGCGTCCCTCCGCGCGTGCGCAGGGAATTGTCCATCCTGCCTGAACGATAGACGCACCACAGTGCGCGCCGGGGATGCGGCCGGCGCATTGTAGACGCCGGCGTCGGCCTTTTCAAACGCCCCCAGATGCTCCGGGGCTCAACGGCCCTTGAACGGACGGCCTTGCCCGGTTAACATGGAGACGTTGTGGTGACCATAGCTCAACTGGTTAGAGCACTAGACTGTGGCTCTAGGGGTTGAGGGTTCGATCCCCTCTGGTCACCCCACCTCCCTTCTTTCCTATCTCCTTACGGTTCAGCATCTTAGATTGTGCCCCACACCGGCGAAACAGGCGGAGAATCCGCTTGACTTTCGGTAACCATGTTACCATAATGTTACCGACATGAGAATCCGAAGGCAGCGCAAGCACGGGAATTGGCGTTGGGTCACCGATTATAGGGACGGTCGGGGCCACCGTCACCAGAAATTCTTCGCCAATCGTGAACAGGCAGTTGAGTTTGTCAGTACAGTGACTTCAAAGGGGCGCGGGGGGCGTCAAGGCCCATCGTTCACGATAGAGAACCTATTCGATGGGTACCTCCACGCCACAGAGGCAGCGCGGGCCAAGAACTCAAATGACGTGATCCTTTACAGACTCCGGCGTGTGCTTGGTGTACTGGATGGTCTTGGTGTGAAGTACCTCCACGAACTGCGCGAGCGGACCCTAGCGGACATCGCGGCGTCATTGGAACAAGGCGAGCTTTCCCCTCACACCGTGCGCGGCTATGCAGCCGCATTTCGGGCAGCCGTAAGGTGGGGGATTCGCCGGAACCTGATCGCAACCGACGCTATGGGCGACATGGTGCTGCGGGAAGCGCAGAAGGGGCGGGAACGGCATCTCAGCAAGGAGGAGATCGCGGAGCTCTTGGAGGCTCTCGACGGGCATGTGTTACAGTTACCCGCCGCTCTCGGCGTCTATCAGGGTTTGCGCCGGGAAGAAGTCTGTAATTTGCGCGTTGAGGATGTGGAGGTCCGCGAGAACCGACTCACCGTGACTGCGTCCAAGAACAAGGATTGGCGGACGATCCAGCTTCATCCGGCGTTACTGAAATATCTGCCTGATCCCTTGCCAAAACGCGAGTGGCTCTGTTTGAACGCCCGTGGTTCACCTTGGACCGGGAGTTGGTTGGCGCACCACCTCCGCAAGGTCCTGGACGCCCTGGGGCCGAAATGGAGTGACGTGAGTTTTCATACGTCGAGACATACCTGCGCCTCGCAGATGGCCGAGTCGGGAAAATATACGCTCTATGCAATCTCCAAGTTCCTCGGCCACGGGAATCCGCAGACGACACAGAAGTATGCTCACCTCCTGCCTGAGCAGGTCCGACCAGACTGGTAATCACGGTTCCGCTGCTCTGGGATGATCCTACCCTGTGTCCTCGCAAATGCTCCCCGCCGCCTTCTTTCTTCCGGTCACACAAAGAGAGTGATTCCTTCTCATTGATTCGCTCTGGAATTCTCTTGACAGGGTGAGTCATGTGTGGTATCATTTACGACAATGACACCGGGTACAGATTAGGCTCAAGCAGAAGGAGACATTGATGAGTACGAGTAAGAGAGAGGGGCAATTGCATTGCCGCGTTACACCTGAACTCAAGGCCACATTCCAGGGAAGGGCAAACGAAAAAGGCGTGAGCCTACGCCGGTTCGTGGAGGAATACGTCCTTCCGATCTCCGGCCCGGAACGGGTTTCCCAGGTTCTCAAGGGTCGCTTTTCTCCGGCCCTCGTGCGTTTCGCTTGCGAGCGGGCTTTGGAATACTGCGCCGAACTCTCGGACCGTTACGCCAAACTGGCCAAGAAGGACGCCCAAGCCGCCGAGCGCGAATTGGGCCAGCAAATGCAGGACGCCAAGAACTGGGAACGACGCTGTTTCGACGAGCTAGTCAGGGAACTCGAAAGCCAACCTCCGGCGGAAGGAAAGCCTGTGGTGTCGCAATACGTGAAAACACTGGCGGAGGAGGTGGTAAGGACACTTCCTGCGGCGATTCTTGAACTGATGCGACAGGACTTGGCGATGTTGCAGGATAGAGTCGGCAAGTCAAGCGGCAAGGTCTCTAGTAAGGACGGAGGTTGAGCGACGTTGCCGCAGTCTGTGAGTTGGTGAAACGAAGCCCGCCGACTGTTAGTGGCAGCCAGCGGGCGATACAAGTTCCAGCAGCGCCCGTTTAGACGCCCGGACCCTTGTACGTTCAGGGTAACGCAGGGGCCTGGGGATTGTCAAGGGCGCTACCACATCTAACAGGAGGTAGTGATGCAGGGTGGTGTGGTTGGCACGGCGGACGACCTCCTCGATGCCGCGCAAGTGGCAACAGTGCTGAGGCTCTCTCGCACATGGGTCTATCACCTCATAGAACACGAGGGATTGCCCGCCTTTCGGATCGGCAGCGGCCAACGCGGGCGGTTGCGCTTCCTCAAGGCCGATGTTGAGGCGTGGCTTGCGAATCGGACGTGCCAGCAGCACAGGCAGTTGGGTCAAGGAGCAGTCGCCCTCGCCGAAGTTCCGTCGCGGGTGCGGAGGGACAACTGTGAGTGACGATACCACGAATGGGCCGGAGGCGATGAAATGGTTGCGTGAGGCCGCTGAGGGGGGCGATAGGAAGGCACAGCGCGAGTTGGGGGAGTGTTACTTCCTGGGGAAGGGGGTCCCGGTTGACAAAGCGAAGGCACGCGAATGGTGGGACAGGGCGAACCGGCGGAACGAGTATCCGAAAGAGTCGGGACCCATGGCGCCCCTGACCGCAAAAGACCTCGACGAAATGACTGAGCGCGTCGCTAAACTTGTGGCCCACCGTCTATTCCCCTCTCGGAGTGACACTCGTAAGTTCGACGAAGCAGGGCAAGTAGCCCGAATCGCGGTATGGAAAGCTCGCGATAAGGTGGAGAAGGAGGCACACAATAGGGAGGCTTATGCCTACACGGTCGCCCTAAATGCTGTGTTGGCCTGGAGGAAAAGCGAGGCGATCCAAAAGAAGCGTGCAACTGGCGAGTTGGATAAATATGGTCGCCGGATTTCGCCGGACTATATCCTTTCTATGTTGGAGAAGGAGCGCGACGCCCAACGGAAGTCAACCGATGAGGAGCGACACCGCGACCGGGAACTAAAGGGGGCCGTCTATCGAGAACTAAAGAGTTTGCCCAAACTGGAAGCGGCGGTAATCCGCCTACGCTACCTGTCAGATGAGGCCCGGTCGCAGAACAATGGCCTGCTGCCATACAAGAAGGTGGCGCAAGCGCTTGGCACAACAAAGGGGGCGGTTCGGAACGCTCATCAGCGTGCGGTGAACAAGTTTCGGCGGGACGAGGACAAATGGAAGCCCTACTTTTCTGGAAAAAGCAAAGATTTTCCAAAACGGGCGCTAGAGACCCTGTGGGGGCCGAATCCGGCAGACGAACGAACAGAGGAATAGACTGTAATTGAAGAATCTTCGGTACAAAAACACCACATTGGCACTCTGTTCCTACGGAACACCCAGCGCACGTTCATAGGGCGTGGCCGTTGGACCCTTTGACGGGAGAAACGACGATGGGAGAAACGACACTCGCATTGCCAGACAAGGCCGGATGGCAGTTGTTGGCCGAACTACTCGACGGTTGCATCCCGGCAACCTTGGTCCGTTACATCGTAGGGCGCTATATGGATTGTAACGCCGAGGTGTACGGCGAGGGTCGGCAGTGGGTTCAAGATGCATTGGAAGCCCTGGACAGAGGGGATGACATTGATGAGGTTGCAACGTGGGCCTTGCGCTACGTGGCCCTTGTCGAAAAGCTCAGTAGGGGCGACGACACAGAGCGGCTCGGCGCTCAGGCCTTCGACTTGATCGCAAACCCGCCCGAGGAGGTAAGGGCGAGAATCTTGGAGGACATGGCACTCCTGCAATGTGCGGGGGAAAACCTGGCTATGGTTCCGAAACGCGAGCACTTCCAGGGTGCCGGGCAATATGAGTGGGCCGTGCAACTGAGTCTTGACCCGGCGGCGTTCTGCCTTAGCCGCTACAGCAAGTGTGGGGTGACTTGGGCAGATTGGAGGGCGTTACTTGTGGCGCTCGATCTCTACCAGACGGTTAGGGAAACCCCTACAAAGGGCCGTCTCACGTCGCTACTCGACGAGTTTGCACGGAAACTGGAAACCTTCTTGCAGAATCCAAAGGCTTCAGAAGTGAGTAGTGATGAACTGTATTTCGGCGCGTCGGCTCTCACCCTGAAGAACATTATTGAGGCGGCGCGGAACGAGGCACGACTATCAGTAAGTCGCGCACGCCCGGAACCTGAACACCTACTGGCCGGAGGGACAGGGGCACAGGCCGCGCCAGGATGTTAACAACAGGATATGGGCGCGGGAGGCATAGGCTCCCCGAAGCCGCCTGCGCAACGATAGTCGTTACGACCTTCCCCCGAAGGTTGACGGTGTAGTTAGGGTAACTGGGGAGTGAATACGGACTCCTGGGACACTCGAACACCTGACTTTGGAGCGGGGCAGGCTTGAACCAAGGTCGGACTCGAACACGTCTCATCCGAGCAGCCGCACAGCCCACCTAGAACGCCCTTTCGCTCAAGTGTTCTTTTGAGTACCAGAACGTGAGCAGGGCAACAACAGGAATCGCTCTGACGATCTGCGCCAAGCAGCACGAGCGTAATCCAGGGAATCTATCCGGGCGCGGTACCCGTGTGCCGCGTTCGGTTCTCCTCGTGGGGCTGCGCTCTGCCGGGTGGCCCCACGGGCTTGCCTTGCTCAACTCTGACATCGGCAGCAAGCCATAGGGGAATGACATATGTTCGTGAAACTGTTCGCAGACCTCATGGATTCATCCTTGTGGTCGGAATCGAGTGACACCCGGATCGTCTGGATAACCCTCTTGATGATGGCCGACGAAACAGGTCTGGTGCGGTCAACCGCTCCGGGGATCACTAAACGCGCTGGCGTCAATCTCGCACACACACGCGCAGCCCTTGAAAAGTTCGAGGCTCCCGATCCCGAAAGCAGAACTTTGGTTTTAGAAGGCCGCAGGATTGAACGGGTTGACGGCGGCTATCAGATTGTTAACTACCTGGCCTATCGCAATCTGCGCAACAAAGACGCAAGGCGTGAATACATGAGGACTTACATGGCACAACGCCGGGCGAAAGAAAGGGGCTGTAAACAGCCTGTTAACCCTGTTAGCCCTGTAAACCTAACGTTAGCCCAGGCAGAGGCAGATACAGATACAGAAGCAAGTACCCCCCCTGCCCCCCTCTTGTTAACTGTTAACAAGACAGAGAACGGGAAAGAGGTGCCAGAGGGTGCTGAGCAACTGGCGTTTAAAGTCTATGGGAATGTGCCTGGGGAACTTGCGCAGTGGTATCGGATATATCCCCTACCTTGGGTGCTGCCTGCGATAGAAGAAACGGAGCGATGTGGAAAGACGAACGCGGCATATACCCACGCGATCCTAGAGAGATGGCGGAAGGAAGGGGCGCCGCAGACAGGACATGATGCAAGGACCGTACCGCCGAGAGCAAAGAAAGGGGATAACTTCACGGTATGAACGAGCAACCGTCAGGACTATTGCCCCACGACATTCAGGCTGAAATGGCTACACTTGGGTCTATGATCCTGTCTCCCAAAGCGTTTGAACTTGCCAAGGACCGCCTCAAGCCAGAGGACTTCTACGAGCACAAGCACCAGCACATCTTCAGTGCCATGCTCGACCTGTTTGACGACAAGGGCACGATTGACCTTGTGTTGCTGAAAAACGAACTGGAGAAGACAGGGAAGTTGGAGAAGATAGGCGGCGTGGGTTATTTGCCCGAACTGATGGAGTCCGTGCCGACCAGTGTGAACGCCGAGTACTACATTGAACTCGTCCGGGATAATACCGTCTTACGCAGAATTCTTGAGCTTCGCGCAACGTTGGGTGATGCTGCCAGGCGCGGCAGCGAGCCAGACAAGATTCTTGAGCAGATTCAGCGGTTTGTAGAGGGCATCCAGTCGGGTTCTGTTAAAGCCATTCCTCCGATTACGGATGCTATCCTGGAGGCAACGGAGTACATGGAGGCCCGCTCGGAGGGTCGCCTGCAAGGTATTGAGACTGGCATACCGCCACTCGACTGCATTCTCCACGGGTTGCAGCCAGGGATGTTGAGCATTGTTGGTGGTAGACCGGGGGATGGGAAAACCAGTGTGGCGGAGAACATCATCTGTCACGCCTGCATTGAGAAGGGTGTGCCCACGTTGTTCTTCAGTGTGGAGATGCCCGCCTACCAGGTGGTGACAAACCTCCAACGTATCCTCACGGGCATTGACTACAGCGAGGTCAGCCGAGGCACTTTCACTGCCACGAACTACGACAAGTGGCAGGGCGCTGCAAAACGAATTGCCGCCGCCCCTCTGCTGCTGGACGACACTGGGGCGATCTCGGTTAGTCGCATCAAACAGCATGTCTCCAGGGAATCGCGCCAGAGAGATGTAAAGCTGGTCATCGTGGACTACATCCAGCTGGTGAGGTTTGAGGGGGCGCGGGATAGGAGGCTTGAAGTGGGGGGTGTTACACAGGAATTGAAGGGACTTGCCAAAAACTTCAATCTCCACGTTCTGGCGTTATCGCAACTGCGGCGTGTCAGCAAGGATCACCCGGAGCACGTTTTGAAGGAGAGCAGCGAGCAAGAAGAAGCAGCGGATGTCGTGATTCTCCTGGGCCACGACGCGAAGTATGGTCCCGGTATGGAGCCGGAGCCACCAGTGGCAAGGAGGAAATTCTTGATTGACAAAAACAGGCATGGCCGGGTCGGGGCGTTCTTCATGACCTTTAACAAACCAGTTCTTCGCTTTGAGGGGGTTACTGATGGGGAGAGCAATGGTGGGGACGGAATGGCAGATCGAGGATTACCGGCGGGGCATGACGATCCTCTATCGCAAGGTCGTCTGGCAAGACAAGTGGATACGGCAGTTGGAGAGCCGATTGAAGGCCAGGATGTGCCGGAGGATGAGATACCCTTCTGAGGACACGACTGCGGGCGTGGCACCGCAGATCGGGGAGGCTTCGGGCAATTTAGCGATTCTTAGGGGGAAGGTAGCATGATGATGCAGCGGCAACCGACGTTTGAAGAACAGATGCGCATGGACCTGGGCCATCAAGAAACGCAGCGCGAGATATGGCGACCCGAACTTGAACAACTGATTCGGCTCAGAGCGGCGCGGGACATTGAGTGGAAACTGTACACGAACAGCATCGAGCATAATGAGCAGATGGACCGCGAACGCCAGCGGCAGGAAATGACGGGCGAGCGCGAGCGGTTAGCCCGCGAGGCAACCGTGGCTGCCCAAGCCGACCGGCAGGAGCGGTGGCAGGAGACCAGTGGCCGAGTCTTGCAGAAACAGTGGGGGTTGCCCGCGCTGCCAACGGATATGCGAGAGGCCCAAACTATGAAAGCCTTTATGAACACTGAGGTACGCGCTAAGACTGAAACAGAACGGATGAAGGCACAACAGACTCTCGTGGGGTGGTATGCGAGGGAACATAACTTGACCGATGCTCTTGACCTTTTGGGGCAAGGGGGCACCGTGACTTGGGAGCAAATCCGGCAGATTCAAGCAGAGGAGCAGAAGCGCCGAGGGGCTGAAGTTGTCATGTCTGAGGGCGACTTTAACAAGATGTACAGTGCGACCGCGAAGGACCTGGCCCTGTTGGAGCCGAGTTGGGATTCCCTGGATCGGGCCAAACGACACAATCTTGTGCTCGAAACGATGAAACAGCGGCGGCAGGCGTACAAGGCCCAGGGCATAGGGCCGACAGCGGCAGGACCAATATCACCATTCAAAGAACGAATGATGGGTGGTCTTACTGGTGTCCCAATAATACCCAGTGAGGCTGACCAGCGCATGATACAAGAGACACCCGGCGTCACGGTCGAAAGGAAGGGCGCGGCTGTTCCTGCGGCGAAGGCTGCGGGCCTCAAACGGCTGCCGCCTGAGCGCGGTGATGAGATGGTCAAGTTGTTTGCCAGTGAACATCAGGCGAGAGGTCCGGTGTCACGGGATGAGTTCGAGGTATGGCTGAACGCAAAGGGATTCACGGCTGATTATGCGGTAGAAGCCGGGGGGACAAAATGACCACGCTACTTGAAAGACTCGTGCCAGAACAGCAGGAACAACCTAGGCGCACCCTGCTCGATCAACTTGTTCCTGAGCGACCTGTTGCGGAGACAGAAGGCAGGGAAATTCGCGGAGAAGGCTTTCTCCGGGCGATTGAGGAAACGAAGGAACTTGCCGGACGGGTCGGGCCGATGAAGTCGGTTACGGGGACATGGCAGCAAGGTTGGGTAGGCGAGTACCGCGAACCTCAAGGTCTGCACTTGCGGTCGCCAAACAAGCGAGAAAGAGTTCTCATCGAGTATACGTTGGCGAATCCGCAGATGCAGGAGGGGCTTCAACCTTGGGAATTGAAACGACTCAAGCAGGCCCACGAACTTTGGATCCAACCTTGGTCCCAGAAGATGGACCGGATGCTACTCACACCGGCCCTTGAGATGTTCCCGTATCACAGCGAGAAGTTGATTCCGGGTGTCACATCGTACTTGGCGGAGAGCAAGGCGCGGGAACTCAGTACTGACGAGACGACGGAGTTCTTCAAGCGCGTTGAACGTGAACCGGGAGAATGGGCGGTGTTTATGGGACTGTTGAGCGGCTTGAGGGCCGGATCGCCCTTCATCAAGACTGTTCTGAGCAAGGCACCCGGAGCACGGGCACTGGTGAAGATAGGGAGCAAGGCTCTCGAAGCACCCGGAGTTCGGAGTCTGGCGAAAAGTGCAGCAGAGTTCGCGGCGAAACACCCTGTCGCTTGGCAGATTCTCAAGAAGGGCAGCGAGGAGGCGGGGTATCTCGGCACCGCAACGGCCACGACCGGCGCACTCCGCGCAATGGGTGAGGGGTTGCCAGTTTGGGAATCGCTTCAGCAAGGCGGATTCGAGGGGGTTATCGGCGCGGGCTTCGGATTCGCTTTCACGACAGCGGCGGGCGTTTTGGCTCAGTTGCCTGCGTTGCAGAGGATGCGGGCAAGCAAAGCGGTCCTGCGCGAATATGAGGCGATTAGGCAAGGCAATCCCGATCCAGCGAGAGCGGCGCGATCACTGCGGAAGTTCTTCGACCTAGCCAGGAAGGATGGCCTGGAGGATGTGATTGTCGGAGGCCGGAAGTACGACTTGGCGAAGATGTCCGCAGCACTCAAGGCTCTTGAGAAACAAGCCGGGACAGAGGCGGGCAAGGCCGAATGGCTGCGCAAAATGGCGCAGTATAAGCCTGCCCAAGCCGCAGCAGCAAGACCGGCCATAGGCCCAGGAGCCGCCGCGCCTGGCGCGGGTGTGGAAGTCCCTGCTGTCCCCATGAAGCCGGGACCAGTGGGAGCGCCAGTGCAACCAACACCGCCCGTCCCTGTTGAGGCCGCACCTGTACCGCCGCCAACTGCACCCGCGCCGACTGCGGAAAGACCGCCTACGCCGGAGGGGCCAGCGCCAGTTGAAGTGAAGGAACCGCCCATTGTCACAGAGGCCATAGAGCGATTCCAGAGAGAAGGCGACCGGGGTATTGATTGGGTCTGGCTCCATATGTCTGATCCGCAAGGACAGGAGTTTGAGCGCTTCCTTGTGGAGAGCGGCCACCCCTTGGCAAAGGAACCGGGGACGCCAGAGCAGCGCTTCCGCACCTACGTTCAGGAACGCGCCGGGGCAGAGCCGGAGGCACCGCCTGAACCGGAAGTCAAACTGGCACCACGACCGGAAGGACCACAGGAAGTTATCGTCGGGCCGATCCGGGCACAACGCGCTATTCCTCAACTCCAAGAGCAGGCAAAGGAGGCCATTGCCTTTGTCAAGAAGTTCGCGGGTGCGGTCGCGGACTTCAAGGCGAATCCGGTATTCAAGGTTGAAGTAGATAAGGACAAGGGACCGCTGCTCGTCTTAGAGACGGCTGATTCTCGATTTCGCATTCTCCCCGGCGTGGTCGGTGTGACAGACGCACAGATTGAGGAACTGCGGCCCGGCGACACGGTGCGGATTGACCTGGAGCATCTTGAGCCGCCAAAGACCAAAAAGCTCCCGAAGGAACTGAAGCCTGGCCGTTCAACGGCGCACGAACTTCGCTATGACCCTGAAGGTGGTTGGTGGGGTGCGGGGGATATGATCTTCAAGGGAAGCCCGCCCTCGGAGTGGTACGAGGAGTTTGGCGAGGAGTTGCCGGATTACATGCGCCATCGTCTTGCCGACTTGGCGGAGGAAGCCGCCAAACAGATAACGATGGTTGACCCGCCGAAGCCACTACTCCTGTTCCCGCTGGACGGCAAGCCTCAACCTATCTACGAGATCGGCGGCGCACTATTCAGGGCGGACAAGGTGGAGTTCGTGGAGGCCAACTGGACGGGCTTTGCGTGGCGATTGGCGACCTACAAGGATGTGCCGGTTGCAATTGCGATGACGGATACGCCGCAGGCACTCCTAAGTCCGCTTTCGGTCGAATCAAGCGAAGGTGTGGTTGGCTACACGGTCGCGGATTTCGAGAAACAGGGTTATCAGGTCACGACCGGCAAGGCTCCGCGCAAACGCGCTCCGAAGGCACAGGCTTCTTTGGGAGTAATCGCGCCGATTAAGGAAGTGACCCTTTTTGCAGAGGCAGCGGAAGTGCCGGTGGCGGAAGGGGCGGGAGAGGTCGAGGCGGTTGAATCGCAGTTAGAGAAGGCTGAACGACCCTGGCCGAAGGAAATCAAACCTGTCGGTGAAGACTTCTGGACTGAACTCATGGGCGTTGCCCGCGACCTGGACATGCCGTATCGGTATAGGGAACTGCGCGGCGGCTTGCTTGGGGCGTTCCGTCCCGACAGGCCGATGGTAGAGGTGTTCGACGTGGGCTGGGTTTTGACAGGTTCTCACGAGTTGGGTCATGCGATTGACTACGCCCTCAACAACTGGTCGCCGCCCTCCTCCATCCAGGAGCGCTTCGGTAGAACGAAAGGGGACCGTGCCTACCGCCTTGAGTTGGTTCGCATCTCTAAGGTTCTGCGGCCCGATCTATGGGCAGACAGTGTAAGCGCCGCAACTAAAGCCTATCGGGCAAAGCACACCGAACTGATGGGCGACTTCCTGAGTGCGTACATCCTCGACCCGGCGCTGGCGCATCGGCTTGCGCCCAAAGTCACGGCACTGTTCGAGGCGAAACTGGCAACAAACCCGAAGGTCAAAGGGATCATTAACCACCTGTGGGCCGTCCGTGATGAAGGACCTGACCGACCTGCCGTGTCGGAGTGGCTCACCGAGCACTTTCCTTACGGTAAAGTCCATTTCGGCCTAGGACCAGAGGAGGTGGCTGATTATGACCTGGCGGTGAAGCGCCTCGGCGTCCAGCGGCAGAGGGATTACAAGGCACAACTCTACCGAGCCTACCGGGATGCCGAGCGCATTGACGATCTCGCCCTAAAAGCCGCAAAGGGCGACAAGAAGCTGGCCGATGAGGTGCAAACGGACTGGGTTGCGATGCTTGAGCACGCAGAGAAGAATCACTTGACCGGCAAGTCCATTGCCGAAATCCAGCGGGACATGACGCCAGAGGGGCGCAAGGCCGTCACCCTGGCGCGGGGCTACTTCGAGGCGATGAGGCAGGCTGTTGATAAGTATATGCGCGGCGCCGATGCGGCGGAGTGGATAGGTTTCATTCAGGATTACTTCATCCACAGCTACAAGACCCCGTTGACCGAGCGGTATAGGACAGCGGTGTCTCGCTGGGCGAAGCGCACGGGCCAAACGCAGAAGCGCATCCTGCCGACACTTGGCGAAGCCGCGCAGATGGGCCTGATCTCGCGGGCGCAAACACTCGCAGACGGTATTCGCCTCTGGGCCGGTATCAACTTCCGAGTCGAAACGAACGTGGCCCTTCTCCAGGTCCTCCCGAAGATTCTCAACGAGGCCGGGGAGTCTATCGTCCAGAAGGTGAAGGACAAGCCGGACTGGCCGAGACTCGACCATCCCGCGATCCGCCGCGTGTATGGCCGCAGAATCGGGAACCGGGGCGTGTTGCTCTGGCAAGGCCAGGTCGCCGTTGACCCGGAAGTCTATGGCTCCCTCGATGCGATCTTCGCTTCGCCGCTTACCCACCGCGCAGTCCGTGCGTTCTCTGCGATCAACGGCCTAATGAAAGCGATGGAGTTGACCCTGTTCTCACTATTCCATTTCCAGGACCTTCTGGACAGTGGAGCCGCCGCTCTTGGTCCTCGGCGTCTCGTCCTGGGGTTGTGGGGCAAGGAGGCTGAGCGGTTTGGGGCCAAGGCGAAGTTGGGCGGCCTGATTCCAGCCCACGTGGGCTTGTTTGAGGCAGGGCGACAGTTACGTCAGGTCCCGGAGTTTATGGGTGATATGGTTCTCCATGGTTACCAGCCGGGCACCATAGGCACTGAGGGTATCAACCAGTTACAGCGAATCTTCAATGCTGCGGTGGAGTATGTGGAGCGCCTCGGCGGCGATCCAGGGAAAGCGAAGATGGCTACGGGACTTGCAGGATTGACCCCACTCCACAAAACTGCCCTGGCCCCTGCCCGGTGGCTGACCAAAGGGGTACAGAAGGGGTACGCCTGGACCCAAAATTTGTTGTGGAACACGCTCAAGGAACGCCTCGCTTGCATGACATACCTCGATCTCGTCACGCGGGAAACACCCAAGTTGCCCCCGAACGTGACCCCGGCTCAGTTGAAGGAGGCCATCACCCAGTACCTTGCCGACCAATACGGCGGGCAAGAATTCGAGAACACGATCTTCCGGCACCCGAAGTTTCGCCAAATTATGAGTCAGGGCCTTATGAGTTTAGACTGGACATACAGCCAGTTGAAGGTAGTCAGCGGCATCTTCCGTTACGCCGGTGACTCGAAATCGCCCTACATCCGTGCGCTGTCAAAGAAGTTCCGGTTCTGGCAACTGATTCGATACGGCATGTGGCTGTTCATGGTATCGCAAGCGGCTAATCAACTGTTCTCCCGCAAGTTCACCTGGGAAAATGAGCCGGGCCATCGGTGGGACGTTGACATAACGGACCTGTGGCGATCCCTCCCCTGGAACCGAGACTGGAAAGAACGGGGCGATATGTCGAGGCGCTACGTCCGGTTCGGAAAGGCCGCACGCGAGATCATGGGCTGGATCAAGTATCCCTTGCGCGAATTCGGTTACAAGCTCAGCCCGCTCGCGTCCCTCATATTCGAGCAGGCTACCGGCGTGGGCGTCGGCTCAGACTTCCCTGAACCCTTCTCGGCTCATGACTTGATGGAATACGAGAGCATCATAGAACGGGCTAAGGGCGTCGGGGAGAAGTTCGTCCCGTTCAGTTTTCGAGGCAACCAGGCGTTTCTCGCACTGCCCCTCGTTAAGGGTATGACGGTTGGCAAGGCTATTCGCGCCTACGAGGAAATCTACAAGGCGGATGCGAAGGCAGCCATGGGCGTAACTCTCAGCAAGGTCCTGTTCGCCATCTCCAACATGGGCCAAAGCCGCGCTAGCATCATGCGCGACATCCAGGAGGCCTGTACTGCCAACAAGGTAGACACCGAGAAGGCGTCGCGGCTCGCAAATACGGCGGTTCGCAGTCGGTACTACCGCCTGTTCTGGCAGGCTGCGAGGAAGGGTGACGTGGAGCGCTGTAACCTCTACGCGAAGGCACTTGAAGCCCTCGGCGTCACCGAGAAGGGTCTGCTGCAAAGCGCCAGGACACGGGCCGAATCAGTCCAGACTATGCGGGCCGTTGGCGTCGAGGCCGATAAGGTTATCGGACTGAAGGCTTACCAGCTCACAGAACCTAACCTAGACGACGAAGCGGTTGAGGAGATTGTTGGATTTCTGCATGACAACGCCATTCCGCTTGAGGAGGCGCTGAAACATCTCAAGATGGAGTTCCGGCGGCGGGGCGTCGGGGTAGAGACTCGGCTGAAACGCACTCGGCGGCTCAGGGAGCGGCTTGGGGCGTCTCAAAAGGACTAAGGGGACGGCAGATGCCTGATGGTGACTTGCAGCGAGCAATGGCGGTTGATTGGATCGAGTATGCGCGACGAGGCCGGTCACGCAAGTTCGACAGCCGCAGCCCCTGGTGGATGGTCTGCCCGGACTGTGGGAAGACATACGTTGGCAGCCGGGTAGAAAAGGAGAACGGCGGTATCTGCCCTCCGTGCCAATGGAGAGCCGATGTAGTGGCGACCACACCAAAGGATGCCAAACAAAGGGTATCCCTCTCCAGGAACGACAACAAACTAGCCACCGTCCGCAGTCTGGCGCAGGAAGAATGCTCGAACTTCTCGGATCAGACCTGTCGCGGAATGGTGCTGTGCTCAGACCCGGAGGTTTACGGTGTGAAAGGTGCAATTGCCAGTCCCCTGCCGAAATGCCTCGTGTGGTTGAACCTGCCGTGCCGGTATCTGGAGCGAACTGTGTTGCCGCCACATGAAGGATCGCAACCGGCTTTCGATTACAAGGCGAAGATAGTTGCTTGGGAGGCTCGCGTGAGTAACTGGAGGAAACTATCCGCCAAAGAACGCAAGGCCGACCCTGCGATGGAGGTAACAGTTACCCATCCTTTCCTCGGTCGGCTTCCTGCCAAAATGCTGAGAGAACGGGAGGATAGTGAGCGGTACTGCGAATGCGGAGCGCCCCTGGCTAGCAGCAGAAAGAGGTGCGACAAGTGCCAGCAAAAGCAGCGTCGGAAGCTGGCTCGCGCCAGGGCAAAAGAGACGCCGGAGGTCGAGGTCCATGTCTAACGAGCTTTTTTGGCCGTACAGGTCCTCGAATTCGTGGGAGAAAGGGCACTTTCCTTGGGGTCAAAAAAGCTGTGCGTATGGTAGCCTATGGCCCCCGCAGAGTGCGTTACGCCAAGATGCCCGTAACCGCCTATGGCGCAAGGGGTTAGGGTGAATCAGAGAAAATCTAAGGGCAGATTGGGCAAAAACGGTGCTTCAGAAGGCCCAAACAGGTGCCCCGACTGGCTGCCTTTGGTGGGGACCCGGACGATGGAACTGAGTAAGCCAGACAGGGAGAGTGCGATAGCCGAGAAGCTTGCCCGACTGGAAAGTAAGTTGCTGGCGTCCTGGAGAGTTAGTTGTCCAAACCCCTGTGCAGGAGAAGTAAGTAGGGTGAACTGCGAGAGGGTTACATTGGGTTTCTTGGAACGGTTAGGTGGTTGGGGGTCGAAAGCACAGAGGCAAGAAGTAACCGCCGAGACAAGAAGCAACGTTACGGTGAGCGGCGCAATTAGTACGTTCCTCTGAGAGTAAAAGGAAAGACGTACCGTGTCTGTAAGTTGTACTTGTCTCTCTGTAGTAGTTGTTTAATTGGATGTACCTTAGCGGGCCGGTCGGCTTCTCAGGCACGCGCAGAGTAATTCCGGGCTGATCAGGTTGCCCGGTTGGAGGGGGAAATGGCCGAAGAAGCGGTAGAAGCGGTTTTCGACGTGAAGAAGAACCACGGAGCGGTTATCAGGGTGCAAAAGACCCACTTCCACGAGTGGGACCTTGTAGATATTCGCGTATGGACCAAGAACAAGGCGGGTGAGTTCAAGGCGACCAAGCAGGGCTTGAATATGCGCGTTGGACGCCTCGCTGCCTTCATGGAAGCGATGCGGAAAGTGCAAGAGGCAGTCGGGGAAGTCGAACCTTTAGACTGATTTGGGAGGGATTTGCAGTGACGAACCTGGAGCAGGCGAACAAGATTGGCCAGCAATTCTCTGAAATGGTCGTGATGCTTTGGACATTTGTACCGTCTATCATTGAGCAGACCGCGCAACTGGAAGTGAACGAGGAAGGCCCCCTGAGTGCGGAGTTAAGGCGGTACTTGGCGGACTTCGCCAGGCTGAAGCTCGACGTGGCGGACGTGGCGGCGTGCGAGCTTATGCGGTTTGTGAAGATCGGGGAGCGCGAGGCACAACGTATGCTCGACCAGGAACGCGGTGAGCAAGCCGATCAGGAGGCGGTTTCATCAGAGTAAAGACCCCGCTCTCCGGCCGCGGCCAGGGCTGCCCAACCGTTGACGATGGCGGCATAGTAGGCCGTGACTGCGGGCGAACTGTGTCCCAGGATGTCCTGGACGAGCCGGAGGTCCTTGGTTCGCTCATATAGGACAGTGGCGGCGGTATGCCTGGCACAGTGGATCGAGTAACGACCAGTGGCTATCCCGGTGTCTCTGAGGGCTTTCTTGAACTGCGCCTTGAGGGCTGCCGGTGTGTAGTGTTGCCATTGTCCATGCAGCCGGGAAGCAAACAGGGGGGCGTCGGGGTCGGTCGGCTCTTTCGCGTGGCCCTTCCAGTCTACGAACTCGGCGAGGTGCTTTCTGAGGTCCGACAGAGGCCCTATCAGCGGGATGGTGCGGCTCTTGCCGCCCTTGCCATGCTGCACGGTCAGTTGCGGCTTGGAGCCGTTCAGCCGGAAGTCCCCTACTTTTAGACCTGCGATCTCCGAAACGCGCAAACCTGCGGTGAGGGCCACGTCAATCACGGCCCATCGGATAACCGCCCTGCGCCTGCCTTTTCCCACGTCCTCAGCAGCGCGGCCCCTGAGCACGCTGCGAAGGCGCTTGACCTCCTCCGGGTCAAGTACCTTATCCTCTGAAGGTTTCCACTGTGCCATTGCCGGGTCCTCCTAATTGGAGAGGCGGTTACTTTGCCAAATCTACAGGATACGTTACCCTTATTCTACCCGAAGATGTCGGGAATGCAAGGTTATTTTGACAGAACTCCACTTCTGATAACATTACCTGTTCGGCTTCCTCAAGCTCTCGGATGGTAAGCCCGGTGGCCTTTCGACAGGTCTTGAGGCGTCAAGTGCAGATATCGCTCTGTGGAGGCGATTGACACGTGGCCGAGTTGGGTCTGGACAACACGGACATTTGCCCCCCGGTTGAGCATGTGAGTTCCGCAGCAGTGGCGTAGCGTGTGCGGCGTCGCTTCCGGCGTAAGACCAGCCCGCTTAGCGTATTCCACAAAGGCTCGCCGGATTGAGCGGGTCGTTATGCGCTTACTGGGGCAGAGGCTTCTATCAGATGCGCTCAAGAATACTGCCTTTAGTCCTTTGGGTATCCTCTTGGTTGGGAGCATGGCCCGGTATTCCCTGATGGCCTTTGCCGCTCGCGGACCAATCGGTGTGTAGCGGCTCTTATCGCCCTTCCCGCTGCGTATGTGAACGACAAAGCGGTCAAAGTCCACGTCGTCCATGTCTAGGGCCACGAGTTCAGCCACGCGCAAGCCGCCGCTGTAAAGTGTCTCGAAGATCGCCCGGTCACGAGCGCCGGTCCAGTTGTCTAAGGGCGGCGCTTCGATCAGCCGCTCCGCATCTTGCACCGATGGGACACACGGAACCTTGTGTGTGTGGGCCTGTAACCTGAGTCGGTTGGCCGGGTTGTCCGAGACAATCCCCTCCTGCCACGCCCAACGGTAGAATGAACGCAGCACTGAGCCACGGTGTCTCAGGGTGATTCTGTCGTTTCCGGCATCAAGTAGTTGGCCGAGAAAAGCCCGTATCTCCCTGGGTGTGGCCTCCTGGATCGCGGTGCCTTGTAGCGAACCCTGAAAGGCTTCGAGCACTGGCCGGTATGACCGCAATGTATTCTCACTGGCGGACCTTGCCAGTCGCATGTAGTCAAGAAAGCGGTCAATGAGTGTCCGTTTCATCCTATGCCACCTTTCCATGCGGGTGAAACCTCTTGTGGTTCTTCCGAAGCTCGGCTGTCGAGACGTGAGTATAAATTTCGGTGGAGGTCAAGCTGGCGTGCCCCAGGATCGCCTGAATGACCGGCAAGCTCGCGCCGTGCTCCAGCAAGTGGGTCGCGCAACTGTGCCTCAACAGGTGTGGGTAGACTCGCCGACCAATCCCCGCCACCTTGGCATAGTGCGCCACAATCCCGTGAATATGCACCCGCGTTAGCGGGAAGATTCGGGCCTCGCCATTCTCAGGTTGCTTCTGGTCAATGTAGGCCCTCAGTGCTTTGGCGGCTGGTTTCCCGAACGGTACAAGGCGCTGCTTATCGCCTTTCCCGGTCAACGTCACAAGCCGCTCTTGCCAGATCAGGTCGCTCATCTTCAGGCCCAGGAGTTCACTGACACGCGCTCCGGTCGCATACAGCATCTCCAGGATCGCCGTGTCGCGCCTCATGTGGGGCGATGGGCATTGCAGGGGGGCCTCGACCAGTCTCTTTGCCTGTTCCTCTGTCAGTGGTTCAGGCAGTTTATTCGGGGCCGCACGGAAGGCAATCCGCTCCAGGGGACTTTCCGCGATGTGTTTCTCAAACGCGAGATAGCGGAAGAACTCCCGCAGGCTCATCATGCGGCGCAGAACGGTTCTCTCGGCCCGCCCCTTGCTGCGCTCGGCCTCCATGTAGTCAATGAACGCCCTGCGGGGTATGTCCTGAAGTTGCCGAAGGTCGGTGAACCCGGACCTGGCGAGCCACCGTAGGACATCCTGCTCATAGGCCATGAGCGTATTCGCGCTCAGCCCCCGCTCCAATCGGCACACTGCCAAGAAGTCAGCTAACAGACTGGCAGCACTTATCCGCCCCTTTCGCCCCATACCGCACCTCCGTACAGTAAACCGGCCCTGGGCGGTGATGCCATGTGAGAGACATGGTGACGCACCTTGCGGTTACGCCTTCCCAGGGCCGACTCACAAAAAAGGCCGCCGACTGGATGGGCCAGGCTGCGGCATTCTTTTCTGTACGGTTCTCTCGCATCGCATCACCGTCAGCGATCTTACAGGCAGGCCAGGGCAAAGTCAAGCCTTTTCTGAGGCCCGTGTACGCCCCGCCACTGAAAGCGGGATGTCGGAGGTCTATGGACCTGCCCAACTCGCAACAGTGCGCACTACAGGGCATCTCCCGCTCGCCAGACACGACGAGAGGCCCGATAGGTAGCCAGGGCACAGTGCGCCTCGATAGTCGCGTCCTGCGTTGATCTGCTGGCGTTCTTGACAGTCTGTTGAGACGCTACGCGAGAGTGCCAGGTGCTCGTTAGCCGGGCCTTCTCGGAACGCTCCGGGAACGATCCGCACAGGGCACCCACCATATACCCCCCCCTACCCCATACCTACCCCGTGCCGCTAGTCGGCGAGGGATCGGCGGCAGACATTGGCGGCAACCAGCGCCCGCCAACAGTCAACACATGAAGTCAGGGACCGTCAGAGACCCACCGGGGGGGACCGAGGCCCCCCACCTCTCTTTGTTACATATACCTGCCCGTAGAGTTTTTCTCTGTCTCGTGAGGCCACTGCGTTCCGAAATGATGCTCGGGGGAGGGCAGACCAAGTGGCTGCACAGGGTCTCGCCAAGCGCCGTCAGTGGTCGCCAACCCAGAACTCAAGCGCTTGAGGTATGTCAAGCTGCGCGCCAAGTTCCTTCAGGGCATGCAGGATGCACATAACGACCTCCAATCCGCGTTGTGCCTCTCTGCGCGTGCATTCATACCCCTCGTGCATTACTGCGTTCCGCTTCTGGTTGAGCCACTTCAGATCATCATTCAGCGCCTTGCTGTCGAGCGGCGACCTTCCACAGATAAGCCGAGTAAGAGAACCGAGGTAGGTTTGTAGCCGTTGTGACTCAATCCTTTGGAGCAGTTCCTTGGCCTCCTCAACCCGCAGGTTTGGTAGGCGCTCCTCAACGAATCTCCGGACAACATGGTCCAGCAGGGCGAAGGCAACGACGAACGCCTCTACAAAGTACCCATGATTCACCAATTCTGCACTGCGTATCAGCACTGCCTTTTCCTTCGCGACCGGTTTTGTCAGGTCCACTATCACAACCGTCCGCCGCAGCGAAGTCCCGATGCCATAGATGAACGTAGATGTCCCTCTGCTAAAGATAACCTTGCCCTCAAACGCAAGGTTCACGAAGGCCAGATCCATGTCACCGACGGTGCGCAGCGTACCCGTAATTAAAAGGTCAGGGGCAGTACGCTTGAGCCCCAGCGTGAGTTGGTTCACTCTGGGGATGATGCTATCGCTCACAATTCCTGCGGCGTGATCTCTTACCCAGCTCTCGGCCTCGGCCTGTGTACCAGTGAACGGGAACTTCGTTTGCACCTCTATGAACGTACACCACGTCGTATTCAGGGGAAGCGGTGGGCGGTCGATAGCAGACACTACCCCGCCCGAAACTGCAACTCTAGGCTGGCCTTCCCGGCGGAAGGAGGACCAGCTCACCGTGTCACGATAATACAGTTTGAACCCCGTCACCCAGTCGTCGTTTGGCAACTGGCCACTAATGTCGAATTCCTCAACTGATGCCCTAAAGGGCAGAATAAGTAAGGCCGCCAGCTCAAACAGGTCTCGTTGTTCTCCCATTTCCTATGCGCCTCCCGCTGACATCCGTTCAACAGGCAGATTTCTGGGGCGTCGTTGCCGCCTCCACATGCCCGTCAGCCACGCAACCATTCAGTTCGCATGAGAAGGTTAGACCGTCCGGTATGTTCCGTCAAGTCTCAAGCTGATTGTGGCGAGGCTGAGGCCGTGACGCGAACGAGACTATGGGCCGTGGAACATGATTCATGCCCCCTTGACAGGCCCAGCCGCTATTCATAGAATCCTGGCAACTCTACTGGAGGGCGGGGCTATGAAGCGAAGAACGGTATGGGTTTGGGCAGGAGTTGCGGTTCTGGGGTTGTTCCTCGTCGGGGCGGCGCAGCAGGTCAGTCGGGAGGAGTTTGGCACTCTCGCGCAGCGAGTTGACACGTTGGAGGCCAGGACAACGCTGCTCTCGTCGCGCTTGGAGGGTCTGGAGAAAACCGTGGAGACGTTAATGGAACCCGAGCAGGTAGTGATGCGCCCGACCGGCACGGAGGGTATGGAGGCGGTGCCAGTTTCGGCACATCTTTGGAGCAGCTACGAATACATCAACCTACGAACCTGGAAGCCTGTGCCTAGTGAGATTGCCGTACAGGACACACGCGACGGTTTGAAGTTTGAGCGCAGGACCGGCCATGAGGAATACCAAGCAACGTGCGCCCACCCAACGGAACTAACGGGGGACTTTGTGGTCGCGGCTCACCTACTCTATGTTCCAGCCGGAGCAGCGAAGTGTACGATCGGGGTGCTGAATCTGAATACCGCTGCCGCCATGTATATTGGCCTGCCTCCCAATAGATCGTTGACTGTCGAGTTGCGCAGAAAGAATGGAAAGCTGACGGCAAGCATTCAGGGCGAAGATATGCCGCTTGCCGCAGATTATGCAGGAAAGGACGACATAGCAGGTCGGTTCGCCATCGGTCTGTCTCCTGGAGATAGGCTTTTGGTCAGGTCAATGGACATCTGGCAGACTCCGACAGCGAGCAAGTGAGTTGGCGGAAGGAGGACCATCAGCACTCGGGGCGGAGAGACGGTCACAATCCGGTAACACATTGGTTGATAAGCCCCCACAGAAGGTGACAACTGTTACGAATCGCCTTTGCGTATGGATTCAGGCGAAGTCATAAGTGTTTGAACTGCAAAAGGTTGCTACGGGGGCGAGATTTGGTATATTTGGTGCATTGAACTGTGGCTCTAGGGGTTGAGGGTTCGATCCCCTCTGGTCACCCCACTCCATGGCTTTCGATGGACTCGCGGCAGGCGGCGCCGGCTTGTGGTCCCCTTGAACCTTCCCCTGTCCAACCAGCCTTTCTTCTCGGCTGTGGGGAATGGCATCGGCAGACGCGTCGTGGACGGCGTTCTCGCCCCTCCTGTCAGACCCGGACGCCAGCCCGACACTGAGGCTCACCACCTGCTTCAATCAGTGCCCTGGGGCGCCTCAGTGCATGTGATGCCCTCCGCCCAACTCGCCGCCGATGGGGTTCGGCACCGTCAAGAAGGACACATAGGTGTGCCCGTCCATCTTGTGGATGTTGAGCAGGTGATGCACCAGACCCATTGAGAACGCTTCTTGCTTCCCGCCGCCAGGCAGCAGGCCGTCGCTCG
>Ga0315291_10000670_pt1 | contig 45522 bp, 46 predicted proteins | sample YL17G12_20_MG_FD_203070 | JGI IMG/M metagenome (GOLD analysis project Ga0315291, IMG submission 203070) | Sediment microbial communities from Yellowstone Lake, YNP, Wyoming, USA - YL17G12_20 | ecosystem: Environmental > Aquatic > Freshwater > Lake > Sediment | place: USA: Wyoming | collected...
GGAGAGAATCCGCCCAGTTTCCAGCCGTAAACGCGTTCCCAGTATTCAAAACACGGCCTCAAATCCATGCGGCAAGATGATCGTTGGGAAGAATTGCAGCGTTCAACACCCTATGTAATATATGTTTGAGCCGTACGGATATCCTACGAGACCGCCGGTACCGGAATAGCCGACAATGGGTCCGGTATTGTAGCAATAGAAGACATTGCCACCGTATACTAATCCCCCGATTCCGCCGGTGCAGTCCGACGAGCCGGTCACGGACCCGGTGTTGTAGCAGTAGCTGATGGTCACGGTCTCGGCCCGTCCTACGATGCCTGCGACATAATAATTGCCGCTCACCGACCCGGCGAAGTAGCTCGTGGATATGCTCCCGTAATATACCATTCCGACAATGCCGCCGATCTGCCAGTAGCCACTGACGGATGCTGTACTGTAGCACATGGATACGGATGTTTGTTGGGAATACCCGGCGATTCCCCCGCAGTAATCGGACCCGCCGCTCACCGACCCGGTGCTGAAGCCGTTCGAAATGGTTCCGTACATTGCGTATCCCGCCAGGCCGCCAATGTAAGAACCGCTCCCTTTGACCGTCCCGCCGACGCTGCAGCCGGAGATGCTCCCGTAATAGAGGTATCCGGCGATGCCACCCACGTTGTAGCGGCCCGAGATGACGGCGTCCACCAAATTGACATTGGTTATCTTGGCCGGGTACTGCGTGTAACTGAAAAGGCCGACATTGTCCTGTCCTGACCGGCTGATGGTCAGCTTGGTTATGTTGAAGCCCTTTCCGTCAAAAGTGCCGCGGAAGCGGCTGGAGCTGGTCCCGATGGGCAAAAAGCCGGCGCCGCTGTTCCATCCCGAGGTCGCCGAGGCATCGATGTCGTTTGCGAGCGCGTAGTCGCCGGTCAGTTCGCTGCTCATGTTCTGAAGATCGTTTGCGTTGTATATCATGGTCGGCGCCCTCGGGGCGCAACCGCTCTCGTCGGCGCCGGTCGCCGACGGCACGACCAGAAACGAGCTCAACAGCATCAGGGCACCAACCCACATCACTGCGACCTTTTTCATCCGGCATCCCCCTCGATTCGCCCGGGGCCGGGACCCTCCTCAAGCCATTCGTTCACGGAGTCTTCCCGGCCGGCAAGTCAAATCACCCTATTGACCCACGGCATTATGATACTTTTCAATAATACATGCAAAAAGATATTAGCCGGTGCCGTGCTATTCGCCCCGGGTCTGCGATGGGCAAGAAAGAGAAGATAGCGTCCGTGCTCCAGCTGGTCGGAGGGAAGACCGAGAACGTCGAGAAGATAGTGATGGAGCTCGACAAGTTCTTCGAGAACCTCAATGCCGAGATAGAGGACTGGAAGTTCTCGATGGAGGAGTACCGCGACGGGACGCGCATCTTCGCCCGGTTCCAGATCCTCGTGAAGAAGTAGGAGGACCCGCTTGAGCGCCGAGACGACCGACAGTGACCGAAAGCCCGGCGAGACCGCCGCCGAGCAGGCCGAGCGCAAGCGAGCCCTGATGGACGCCGAGGACTGGAAGGACGCCCCGGGCCAGAAGACCATCTGCGAGTACCACAAGGACGGCCTCCCGGACGGCGTGTGCGAGAAGAAGGAGGTCGACGACCTCGACTACTTCTCCGATTACTGGAAGGGACGGGAGGGGGGCAAGCTCCAAAGCGAGTACCACAAGGAGGGGGCGCCTTATATCGAGGAGCCCTCCGAGTGGGACGGGCACCGGACCGGCGCCAACGTGCGCCCCCCGAAAAAAGCGGCGGAGCCGGCTGCCGGCGCCGGAAGCGGGTCGAAGGTGCAGACACCGGTGGCGCCTGTCCGGCCGGCCCCGCCGGAAGTCGCGGCCGGGCGGCCGGACGAGGCAGGGGAGAAAGCGGCTGCGCCATCCGGAAGACGCGCCCTGCCCCCCCTGGAGCGCTTCATCGACCTGCCATCCATAGAGCTCGCCACCTACGCCATGTTCCGTTCGCTCGTCGGCCGCGGGATACGCATTCCCCTCAAGCGCGAGGGCCTCATCGACATGGACATCGTCGTCAAGGACCGGGACATCGTCCTGAACACCAACCGGCTGCAACTGGAGCTGCCCAGCCTGGCCATCTGGAGGATCATCTTCGCCTACAAGGGCGAGGCGGTGATAGAGTACGGCCGCGGCGTCAAGAACAATATAAAGATCCACCGGTGGCGCCTTTTCAAGCTGCTGCTACAGATGTGGTGGAGCGGAAGGAAGAAGGCTGGCCAGGTGAAGCAGGAAGGCGGAGCCTGACAGCAGCCGTTGGCCGTGCATCAGGCGCCGGAGCTTCTCCTTGGTCTCGTCCGAGAAATTGATATCCGGGCGCCTCTGGACCAGGTCGAGGTAGGCGGCCCCGGCCCGCATCTCGCTTCTCGAGTAGAACTTCCGGGCGATGGCCACGACCTTCTCGGCCGGAGCGCATTCCAGCAGAGAGCATATGAGGCAGGCCAGGTCGTAGGCGCGCTTTTTGGCATTTTTCACCCCGTGCCGGAAACGGCCGACATCGAGCATGAATATCTTTTCCCCGACCATGATGTTCTCCGGCTTCAGGTCGCCGTGGAACAACCCGTTCTTATGCATTTTCTTGAGGTAGCCGAAAACGGTGGAGATCTGCTCCGGCGTGACATTTCCCGTCTCGGCCATCGGTCTTGCCTCGAGGAAATCGGCGACCACCAGCCAGAGGTTGCCCTCGAGCCGGTGGTAGCCGAACGGGTGGGCGGTCGGTATGCCCAGCCCGTGGATGGCCTTGAGCGCCTCGTACTGGTCGCGCGCCATGTCCTCTGCCGAACGGGACGCCTCGAAGATGGGGTCCTGGGCGTTCATCTGGAGGTAGACGTTTTTGAAGAACTGGATGGAGGCCGCCACGGTAATATCGCTGTTGCCCAGTATCTTGCCGAAGTAGCGCGCCCTGCGGCCGTCCTTGTTGGTACCGGTGATGCGCACCGGGATGGAGAGCCTCGAGCCGCCGGTGCGTATCGGGCGGATGGAGACATCCGTCAGGCCGTAATTGCGGCCCATGACCCGGCGCACCGAGTCGAGCACCTCGCCGAAGTAGGCGCGGTGCATTTCCTCGTGGCTTTGCTCGGCCGGGCTGGTCATGTCTTCTTCCCCACCTTTCCGTGTTCAATATCTGGCACGAGCGTTTATTTAAATAGTTTGGGACATCGCTCGAAAACCCCGGAGGGACCGGCCGGAAGGAGACGAAAGCCCCGTCCGGCCTGAACGAAATGGTCCCTTTATTTCTCCTCTTCCTTCTTGGGCCTCTTGATGAGCGCCACGGCGTGGAGCTCTATCCTCATCCCCTCTTTTGTGTCTTCGACACTGAACTTCCACTGCTCGAGAATTGCACGAACATCCTTGAACATCTTCTTCAGCTCGAGGCTCTTCTCCTTCAGTATATCTCCCACATCGTCCTTTGCCATGTTCACATCCTCCCTGCGAGTGGGAGCGAAATATGTCATCGATATCTATAAACGTTGGGGCAGATTGAGCCTACATCGGCCGGTCACAGGCCCAGCAGGCTTCTTATCGGGTCGAATATCTTGAGCCACCAGTCGAGTATGAACACCATCAGGATGAGAAGCGAGGTGGTGGCGATGCCTATGCCGGCGTACTTGGCGCTCCGGGCCTCGTACCGCAGGATCTCGGCCTGGGCGTTGAACTTCTCCGCCTGCTGCTTCTGGACCGCCTCGACGTACTTGTCCATGTAGTTGAGCCGGCGCTCGAAGTCGTCCATCTTGACGTCGATGTTGTAGAGCGTGGCCTTTATCATGTCCAGCGTCTGCTTCTCCTCGGCCGCCAGCTCGTAGTGCACGGTCTGGGGCTGGGCCTGCGGCGGGGCGTACTCGGCCCTCTGGACCGGCGCCGCCGTCGTGTAGGCCGGGCCCTCGCCGGCGTAGGCGGGCTGGGCCGGCCGCACCTGGGCGCCGGGGGCGTTCCAGGCGGGGCCGCCAGATTCCATTGCAATGACCTCCGGCTCCGCCGCCTCGGATTCGAGCGGGCTCCGGTACCGGGTGAGCAGCTCGAGCAGCTGCTCGTGGTCGCCCAGGCGCTTGCCGGATTCGCCCTTCTCCAGCTCGTCGTTGAGCGTGACCAGGAGCTGCTTGACGCCGGCAAGGCGCGCGGCGGCCTGCGCCAGCTGCTTTTCCAGCCAGGGGTTGGTCTTGGCGATGTCGAGTATGTTCTTCTCTTCCTCGCCGATGCCCGAGCGCGCCGAGCCCAGTAGGGCCCGGAGCAGGGCGTTCCTCATGTCGCGCTTGACGGCCAGCTTGGCGTCGTAGCCTGCATCCTCCCGCCGGAGGCTCTTGAGGGGCGAAAGGCCCAGGAAATTGGAGTGCTCCTTGCCCTTGAGAAGGTCGGCCACCAGGTCGGGCGAGGCGCGGGACACCTCGAGCTTGTAGGCCGGGACAGCGTACTTGAACGTGACCGCCACCGACTCGTTGGGCAGGATGAACGCCCGGACATGGAACGGGTAGCCCTTGTAGAACGCCGGCCGGGCCGCGTCCGGATAATCGGGCTTGATGGTGGAGCGGTAGGATTCGACGTAGGCCTTGAGGTATTTTTCGACCACAGGCTCGGTTAGCGCCGCCAGAGGGGCCTCGGCGCTCTTTCGGAACTTCTGCAGATCGACGAGCTGGAGCTCGTTGTCCTGGTAGCGCTCCTCGCCCTCCATCCGCTTGAACTCTTCCTTGAGCTTCTCCATGGGCTCCGCCGTCTTTCCCAGCTTGTCGGCGACGCCCAGCAGTTGTCGTTCGAGCCAGGGGTTGGTCTTGGCGATGTCCGTGACGAGCGCCTCGGTCTCGACGATGCTCGTGAAGGCGGATTCGAGGCCGTTCCGGTAGTCGAAGAGGCGCTGGTCCTTGCCCAGGTCGATGGCCGCGTCCTTGCGGGCGTCCTCGGCGGTGTAGCCCTTCATCGGCGAAAACCCGAGCATGGCGTGGTGCTGGCGCGTCTGGAGCACGGCCTTGACCGATTCGAACGATTCCTCGACCACCTCGATCGTCAGCGAGGGCGCGACATAGCGGAAGGTGACGACCACCGCCTCGTTCGGCAATATGAAAGCGCGGACGTTGAACGGGTAGCCCTTGCAGAACGGCGGGGGGCGCGTGTCTCCGCCCTTTCTGGCGTTGCAGGTCTCCATGTAGCTCTCGATGTACTTTTCGAGATAGAGCTCCACGGACTGTCTGGTGACTGCGGCCATGTATTCCGACCCCGGACCCGCGAGGATATTGGCCCAGGGGATATTAAATTAGGCTATTGGGGGAAGGCTCATGGAACACGGCGCAGGGCGCAAGGACAGAGGAGCAAGGTTCAAGGCGCATGGTGCAAGATCGGAAGAAGCAAGCGGCATCGTTCAAGGTTATTCTGCCCCGCCCCCTCTTCACGGATAGCTCAGCAGATCCCGCTCCAGGCGTTCCCCGCCTTCAGTTTCTGCTTGAGCTTGACGAGCTCCAGGACCTTGTCGACGATGTGCTCCGCCGCGAGCCCGTACTTCCAGATGAGCTCCCACGGCTGGCCCGATTCGCCGAAGGCGTCGGGCATGCCCATCATGCGCACGAGGTAATGGCGGCCCTCGAGACGATCCGAGTTTGCCAGCGCCCCGGCGACGATGTTGCCGAAGCCGCCCCGCTGGTGCTCCTCGGCGATGACCAGCGCGCCCGTCTCGCCCGCGGCCTTTGCCAGAGCGTCAGCGTCCAGCGGCTTGACGGTGTGGACGTTGAGCACCCGCGCCTCGATGTCATGTTCTTTCTTCAGTATGTAGGCGGCGCGCATTGCCTCCGGGACCTCGGGGCCGCAGGCGATTATTGTCGCGTCCTCGTTCTCGCTTGCGTACTTGTCGGCCGGGACGGTCTCGAAGGCGTCGATGAACTTCTCCGTTTCCTTGCGGAACCGGATGACATTAGCCTTCCCGTAGATGAACGGCGTCTCCGGCTTGCTGACGATGGGAGTGGCCTCTCGGGCGAACCGGATGCAGCATGGCCCGACGACCCGAAGCAGGATATGCTCGGTCATCTTGGCCGTCTCGATCGAGTCCGCGGGCACGGTGACGTTCATGTTCGGCAGGATGGCCGTGATCGTTATATCCTCGAGCGACTGGTGCGTGGCCCCGTCGGGGCCGACGGAGATGCCGCCGTGGGCGACCGCAATCTTGACGTTGAGGTTGGCGTAGCATACCGTCGTCCGGAGCTGGTCCCAGTTGCGGCCCGTGGCGAACACGCCGTACGAGCCTATGACCGGGATCTTGCCCTCCTTGGCCAGCCCGGCCGCCATGGTGGTCATGTTCTGCTCGGCGATGCCGACGCTTATCCAGCGCGGCTTGCGCTCCGGGTGGCGGGGCTTGTAGAACTGGCTGATACAGATGGAGTCCGATATGTCGGCCCCGAAGGCGACCACCCGCGGGTCCTCCCCGGCCTTCTCCAGCGCGTCGCCGAATCCCATCCGGGTGGCCCTCATCTCGACCTTCATGTTGTCTTGCGAGTTCCACCAGTAGGGCCGCTTCTCCTTCGGTATCTTGGAGCCGTACTCGAGCCCTATCTTCTCGCCCATCTCGGTGCCCTTTTTGAGGAGCCGGTCGGCCCAGGCCATGTCAGCGCCCAGTTCCCTGAGGGCCTTGAGCCCCTCTTCGAGCTTGGGGGCGCGGCCGTGCCAGCCGGCCTCGTTCTCCATGAAGCTTATGCCCTTGCCCTTGACCGTGTCCATTATTATGACGGTGGGCTTGCCCTTGACAGTTTTAGCCTCTTCGAAGGCCGCAAGGATCCTTGCCATGTCGTGGCCGTCTATCTCTATGACGTGCCAGCCGAAGGCGCGGTAGCGGTCGGAAAGCGGGTCTATCTTCATGACGTCGCAGACCTTGCCGTCTATCTGGAGCCCGTTCTTGTCGATGATGCCGACGAGATTGTCGAGGCAGTAGTGAGCAGACGATTCGGCGGCCTCCCAGATGGAGCCCTCTTGCTGCTCGCCGTCGCCCATGATGGCGTAGACCCGGTAGGGCTCGTTGTATATCTTGGCGTTGAGGGCGCAGCCGGCAGCGATGCTGAAGCCCTGGCCCAGCGAGCCGCCCGACATCTCGATTCCCGGAAGCTCCAGCCAGTTGGGGTGGCCCTGAAGCGGCGAGCCCAGCTTGCGGAAGCCGGCCAGGTCCTCCTCGGGGAAATAGCCCGAAAGGGCCATGACCGAGTAGATGGCGGGCGTGATGTGCGCCTTGGAATAGAATATGCGGTCGCGGCCGGGCCACTTCGGGACCCTCGGGTCGTGCCGGGCGACGCGGAAGTAGAGCGCCGTCATGAAATCGGCGGCCGAGAGCGACCCGCCGGGGTGACCCGAGCCTGCGGCCGTCGTGCAAAGGATTATGTCCTGCCTCATGCGGAGCGCGGCGGCCTTGAGTTCCTCGGTGGAAAGCTGCTTTTCGTTCCCGGTCTTTGAATCAACTATTCCCATTTACCCTCCCCCTGTTATCCTGCAATCGAAGGAATATCTTTTCAATATTATAGGTTTGCTTGACACGAAACAACAATGAGCAATGTGGCCTCAGGAGCCGGGGCGCCACTCCCTGGCGGGGGAGGCCTTTCCGCAGGAGGGGCAGGCCAGGCCCGGGAAAGGGGCGCCGCACTTTATGCACCGGCGCTCAGAGGTGAGAGTGGAGGCGCTGCAGGCCGGGCAGGAGGCGACATAGCTCTCGGAGGCGGCGCACCATTGGACCTCGGAGGGCTCGCCGCAGGAGGGACACTTGAGCCGGACGCCCTTCAATTTGGCCCCGCAGGCGGGGCAGGCCTTCGGCGCCGGGGCCTCCTTTCTACCGCCCATCAGCCTGAGCAGGCCACCGGCCGCGGGGGGTTCGGCGGGCGTGGCCGATGCGGTCCCGGCGGCGGACCACACAGCTTCCTCGGGCGCCCAGCAGATGTAGACCGCGGCCAGGGCGACCATCGCCTCGGAGATCCCGTAGAGGCCGAGCGCCCCCGTGGAACCGCCGGCCGACCAGAGGGCGAGCCCCACCCCGGAAAGGTTGCACAGGACGAAGAAGGCCAGGACCACGAGCAGCCACAGCCCCAGCGGGGCCCGGCTCTCCAGCACGGAGCGGGCTATCCGGATGCGCATGAGAAGCGTGTATATCAGGAACAGGGCCGCAAGCTCCATTAGCAGGCCTATGCCGGCGGCGGCCCAGTAGCGGGCAAAGAGCCTTTCGCCGCCGAGCAGGATGAGCTGGAGCCCGACAACGGAGGCGCCCCAGATGCCCGCCAGCCACAGGCCGTAGATCCACATGTGCGGGAAGGCGAAGTACATCACTGCGAACCCCAGCAGGGCGAAGACCACCCAGCCGGCGGTCCGGTACGCCGACGGGAGCACGCTGTCGGGCAGCATGCCCGCCACGACCGAGAGCAGCAGGCAGGCGGCTGAGAGCAGGGCCAGCTGGTCCCGGGGCCGCATCCCCGGCTGCGCGTCGTCGTTTTGGTCGTCGGCCACGCCATCCTAATCGTTCTGGAAATATTTGCACTTATCCACGGCCGGCACATGGCGAAAGAGCGGACAGCGGACGGCGGACAGCGGGCAGGGACGGACCGGTTCCCTGCACGCTGAACCCTGCACGCTGCACGCTCGTCAAGGTCGCAACTTATGGACGGGATTCTGCCGGTATGGGCCGCCTGGGGGCCGCCGCAAGCTTCTTGCGCGCCCCGTTCAGGACGAGCGCGAACTGGAGCATGAACACTATCCCGGGTAGGAAGAAGCACATGACCTCCGTGGAGACGTTCGGCGGGGCCGGATCGACGTTCCATACATCGATGATAGGCTTTTCCTTCACGCTTATCGAGAACAGGATGGGGACGGTGTCCTTGCCGTCGGAGATGTTGATCTTTATGGGAACGGTGCCCAGGTCGACGGGGTCGGGCGTCCAGGTGATGACCCCGGTGGTGGCGTTCAGCTTCATCGCCGCCGGCCCCAGCGCGAGGCTGTAGGTCAGCGGATCTCCGTCCAGGTCCGTGCCATTGACCTTGTAGTAGTACTGGTCGCCCAGGAACACGCTGATGATCGGCGTGCCGTTTATGCCGGGCGGGTTGTTCTTCACCACGGGCGCCGCCCGCACCTCGATGGAGTAGGGCTGGACGCTGGGGGGCGAGATGATGTCCTTTGCTATGATGGAGGCGAAGACGCTCTGGTTGAGGTACTCCTCGCCGGGCATCCAGGAGACCACGCCGGTCGCCTCGTCGATGGTCATCGCGCGCGGCGACTGGGGATCGAGCGAGTAGTAGACGCGGTCGCCGTCGGGGTCGGTGGCGTCGGCGTCGTAGGTGTAGGGCCGGCCGACCAGGGCGGTTCGGACCGGATTGCTGACGAATACCGGGGCCTGGTTGTCCCGCTTGCTCACGTTGACCGTGAACGCCTGGACCACGGCGGAGGTGATGCCGTCGGTCACGTACAGGGAGATGGGCTGCGAGCCATCTTTCGCAGGCGTCCAGGTGAATGCGCCACTGGTCGGGTCCACCGCCATGTTGCCTATCGTGAAGGCCAGGTAGTAGGTGAGCTGGTCGTTCTCGGGGTCGGTGGCGTTGGCGTCGTAGAGGTAGAACTGCCCGACGACGGCCTCCAGGGGGGGGGTGCTAGTAAAGGCCGGCGGTTGGTTGCCGGCGGCCAGCGCGGCCGGGGCCAGGAGGCAGACCGCAAGCCCGAAAGCAGCGGCAAGGCACGCTGAACGGCTCATGTTCCGGAATATGACCTAACTCGTATTTAACCCCGTTGGTTTGGGGCTTTTTTCCGACGGTGGCGGGATCCCCCGAGCACCGCCAAGAATGCCAGGGCCGCCAGGGCCAGGGTGCCTCCGTGAGCGGGGGATCGAACGCCCTCCGGAGGGCGCCTCACCGCAATGGACATGATGCTGCTGGAGGTTGCCCCCAGATCGTCCGTGACCCGTAGCTCCACGAGGTAGACCCCCGGCCTTGAGTAGGCGTGGCTAGCCGCGGTGCCGTTGGACGACGACGAGGATCCGTCGCCGAAGCTCCAGTGGTAGATGGTGATGTTCCCGTCCGCGTCGTATGCGGGCGAGGCGTCGAACGCCACCGCCGACTTCTCGTCGGCCGTCTTCTTGGAGGCCTTGAACAGGGCGGTCGGAGGGACATTGACCCTCACCATCCAGGTGTGAATCGCCGTCAGCTCCCCGTCGCTGGCGACAACCGTGACGTTCAACCGGCCGCGCCCGCCGCGGTCCTGGTACACGAACTGGAGGCCGGTCTCGTTCAGCAGGGCAGCCCCGCCCAGGTACCACTGCACCGACACCTCACCTCCGTCCGGGTCGCCCACCTCGACGAGGAACTCCTGCGCCCCGTGCGAGAGAATGAGAACGCTGTCGCCAGCCGGTTCGACGCGGTGAAACGACGGGGGCGCGTTGTGGCGCAGGACCTCCAAAGACCAGTCGCGCCTGTCCTCGTGGCCCGAGGCGTTGACCGCCACGGAGATGGTATGATCTCCCACGGACGATGGGGCGGTCATCAGGTCGAAGCCGGGGCCGGTGGCGCCGTCGACCGGCGTACAGTCGAGGAACCACTGGACCGGGTAGGAGCCGTCCCGGAACTCTATGAGGAAGTGGACGACGTCGCCGGAATTGGCGCTGAGGTTGCGCCACACCGGCCGGTGCCAGAGAATCGGGGAGGGCGAATCCCGGATGGTGACGTTCCAGCCGGTGCTCACCGTTCGCGAGCCGTCCGAGACCTCGGCGGCCAGGGTGTGGTTGCCCTCCGAGGAGTAATTGGGGTAGTAGGCAAATCGCGTCCCGGCGCCCGCCCATCCCCCGTCCAGCCGCCAGAGTACTGACAACGGGTCGCCCTCCGGGTCCACGGCGGAGACGGTGAAGGTGCGGCTCTCGTTCTCCGACATCGTAACGTTCGAAACGGGGGAGCGGTCCAGGATGCGCGGGGGCCCGTTGACCGTGACATTGAGCCTCCCGCTGGCCGTGGCGCCGCTGTCGTCGGTAACCTCGAGCGTCACGCAGAAGCGGCCGAAGGCCTGGTAGCGGTGGATCGGCGCAATCCCGCGGGCGGTCCCTCCGTCCCCGAAGGACCAAAGGTACTCCGTGATCTCTCCGTCGGGGTCCCGGGAAGCGCTCCCGTCGAACATCGCCACGGCGCCCAGGTTCACCTTGAGGTCGCTGCCCGGAATGGCCACCGGCCGGAAGTTGACCCGGATGGTACGGCTGGCGGCGTTGTTGTCCTCGCGCAGCTCGGAGACGGCACCGGGGGAGTCGACCACGGCACTGAGGATGTGGTCGCCGCCTTGGGGCGTCCAGTGGAAGGACAGCACCTGGCCGGCGCCGGCGTCCGGCCCCAGACCGTACTGAGGTGAGTCGACGGGCGTCCCGTTGTCCATCAGGGAAACGGAAAAGGCAGGCGAATCCGCCCCGCCAATGTTCTCGACGCTCACGTTCACCAGCACCGTTTTGCCCTCGTCGGGGAAGGCCGGCGAGGGCCGGATGGACCCCGGCCCGACCTCGAGGTCGGCCAGGAAGCGCCCGGAGTCGGCCCGGGCGTTACCGGTCCGGCGGGCGTCGTGGCGATATTGCGGCCAGGGGGCGTCTCCCGGCACGCAACGGCCCCCTGCTGAAAGCGAGTAGAGGCAACCGTCCCGCCCTCCGAAGATTATATCCAGCACGCCATCCAGGTCCGTGTCCATTATCGCCGGGGAGGAGAGGACACCGCCCGGGACAGGGAAGTGCCAGAGGAGCACCCCCGAGCTGGTGAGGGCGTCCAGCCCGGTGCGGGTGCCGACCAGTATCTCGGGCTCTCCGTCGAGGTTCAGATCGGCTATCGAGGGCGATGTGGTGGCCCCGGCCTGGACCTTCCACAGGACGGCCCCGGCCCGGCCCGACACCCGCACGAGGCTCCCGTCCGAGACGGAGACGACCAGGCTGATGCTGTTGAACCCGAGGCTTTCCACCACGGGCGGCTCGGCCACGGCCGCGCCGAGGGAGATGTTCCACGAAAGGTGGCCGTCCGCGCCGGAGAAGGCGCGCAGCTCGCCCCTTCCGGTGCCGACTATCGCGTCCGGCGTTCCGTCGCTGTTGAGGTCGCACATCAGCGGGGCGGTGGGAAGGTAGACCGCCCCGGCAGCGGTCCAGAGCATGGTCCCGTTGCGCAGGGCCTGCACGCTACCGGTGGTGCTGACCACGGCCTCGAGGGCCGGGCCTCCGCCGAGGTCCACCAGCGCCGCGGTCGCCCGCACCCCGTCCGTCAGGTTCACGGTCCTCTCCGGAACGCCTCCCGAACCTTCCATGCAGACGAACGATCCAGAATCCGTGCCGATGGCCAATTCGGTCCGGCCGTCGCCGTCCAGGTCGCCGGCGGCGGGCGACGCCTCGTAGATGCCGAGGTCCCGGCGCCAGAGCTCGGACCCGTCGGATGGCGCAAGCGCGCGGAGCACCCCGTCGGGCCCGGCCCACGCCACCTCGGGCCTGGAATCGCCGTCGAGGTCGACGATCATTGGCGCCGAGGGCCGCATCTTTGGGCCCGGGGCCTCGACGCGCCAAAAGACCGCACCGCTCGTGCCGTTGAGCAGGTAGAGAGTGCCGTTGGCCGTGGCGACCGCCACCTCGGCGCGGCCGTCGCCGTCCATGTCCGCCGCGGCCGGCGGGCCATCCGGAGAGCCCACTATCGGAGCCAGCCATTCCAGCGAGCCGGGCAATGAGCCCTCGGGCGAGGCCTGGACGGCCCCGGTGCGGCGGGCATCGTGCTGGCGCGTCCGCCACTCGAGCGTGGGAATGTCGGCCATCGGAAGGCAGCGGACGAAGCGGTCGTTGCCGTTGAGCAGGATCGCGGGCAGGTCCCCGTCACGCAGGTTGGCCACGGCGCAGGAGCTCCCGGCCACGGCGCTGGCGTTGAAGGACATCAGCAGCTCGCGGTCGGCGCCAATGACGCGCAGCTTCCCGTCGCCGGCCGGGAACGCCACCTGGCAAAAACGACCGACCAGGTAGGGCGCCGGCGGGCCGACAGGCACGCCGCAGTAATAGGTCCACTCCAGTGCGCCCGAGGGCGAAAGGCAGTAGAGCTTCCCGTCGTCGCAGCCGAAGAGCACCTCGGGCCTGCCGTCGTAGTCCTGGTCGGCCACCACGATAGAGGAATTGACGCTCCCGCCGGCCTTGAAGGTCCACAATGAGGTGCCGTTGGCCCAAAACGCGGTGACGTTCCCGTTGGCCGCTCCCGTGATTATCTCCGGCCGGCCGTCGAGGTCGAGGTCGAAGATGGCCGGGTCCGCCCACAGCGGGGAGCCGGCCGACACATTCCACAACAGGGAGCCGCCCTTGCCTATCAGGTAGAGCCGGCCGTTCCCGCATGCCACGGCCACCTCGGGGATCCCGTCGCCGAAGAAGTCGCCGGCGGCCGGGCAGGCGCGGGCCGTATCTCCCGCGGGCAGCTTCCAGGCCTCCTTGCCGTCCGGGCCGACCGCCACGACGGTACCCGCCTCGGTCGCGAAAATGACCTCGGCCCAGCCGTCGCCGTCGACATCGGCGGCCGAGAGGTCGGAAGCTATCGCCCCGTCGGCCTGGTAGGTCCAAAGCAGGCTCCGGTCCGGGGAGATCGCGTAGACGCCCCCGCCGTCCGTGCCGGCGACCAGCTCCGTCCGGCCGTCGGAATCGATATCGGCCAGAAGGGGTGTCGTCACGACCGTCGACGGGAGCGAGAAGGTCCATTTCATCGAGCCGTTGGTGTCCAAAACGACCAATCCGAGGTTGCCTGCCGAAACGACCGTTTCGAGCGTTCCGTCGCCGTCGAGGTCCGCCACCGACGGGGAGCCGCGGAGGTCGCCGGGCGTGGCGAAGGTCCACAGCGGCCGGGGAGAGGCGGCGCCGCCCTCGGGCAAAACCGGGAGGCTGCAGGCCAGCATCGAGAGTACCAGGAGAGCGAAGGTGAGGGGGCGTTTCGGACGGCTCGTCATGCCAACGTCCAACATATGAGATACAGGATAGAAATATCTTTTTGCAGTCAGTCCCATGCACGGGCGGCGATATTGCCTTGGACACGCTGATGCTGGTCTCGGCGGTCATTGCGGCGGGTTTCAGCGGGTACCGCCTCGTCCTGTGCGCATTCGTCTACCAGGACGCCTCGGCCAGGAGCGCCGACGCCATGAGCTGGCTCGGCCTGGTCAGCGTGCTGGGGATAATCGGGCTCATGGCTTGGCTTGTATCCAGGCCCCGGCCCGTCCAGGCATTCCAGATTCCATATGGTTATTTCCCGCCTTCTGGCCAATACCCGCCGCAGGCGCCCGGCGCGCCATCGGCATACTTCCCACCTCCAGGGCAAAATCAGCCTCCTGCGATGTACCCGCCACCGGCATACTACCCTCCGCCTGGATATTACCCGCCGCCCGCGTACTACCCGCATCCAGGATACTACCCGCCCCAGTGGCTTCCGCCCTACGGTGTCCCCCAACCTGCCGCAGTCCAGCCGCCCGCGCCCGCCCGGCCCTTCAGGCCTTTTTCGGTCCACAGGATGCTCGCGACCTTCTTTGCCGCGATGGCCGTGACGGTGTTCATAGAGCTGCCTTTGATATTCCTGGTGATGGCGCAGGCCTCCGGCGGCAGCACGGACCCGGCGGCCCTCCTCTCGCAGCTTCTGTCGCCGCAGCTCCTGCTGGTCTTCATCGCCATCCAGGACGCGGTCTTGGTCGGCTTCACCTACTTCGCGATGTTCCGGCCGGGGCACCTCACCCTGAAGGACCTCGGGGCGACCGCGGAGGCGAACCTCCCTCGGGGCGCGTTCATAGGCGTGCTGGCCGGACTGGCCCTCTTTGCGGTCGCAAGCGGCATGGGGTGGCTGCTCGAGCGGACCGGCTGGTTCGCGGCCGGCGAGAGCCTGATCCAGGTGGGGACGCCCGGCGGACTCGTCCTCACGCTGATAGCGACCGTGGCCATCGCCCCGCCTGCCGAGGAGCTGTTCTTCCGGGGCTACGCGCTCCCCGTGCTCGAGAGGAAGTGGGGCCCGGCCGCCGGCATCTCGTTGAGCGCGCTGATGTTCTCGCTGGTCCACGGGAGCCTTTTCCAGCTGGTGCCCATCTTCTTGGCCGGCGTGATACTGGCGATCCTTTTCCGAAAATGGGGCATCGCGCCCTGCATCGCCGCCCACGCCGTGAACAATACCCTGGCGGTGTTGCTGCTCTATCTTGGCTATGGGTGAAGTTCGGCGGACAGCGGACGGCGGACAGCGTACTGCGACGACGACGCCTGCCCGCTGCACGCCGCCCGCTGTACGCTCGTTCTTCCACGGCAACGGTTTTATCCGCGCACGCGATTGCCGCCAGCATGCCCAGACGTAAGTACGGCCACATGGTCACCAAGATAGGAAACGTCCCGCCCGAGAAGTGCCCGCTATGCCGGACCGGCAAGCGGTGCCCCGTGCACAAAAAGAACCAGTGAGCGTGCGGCGGACGGCGTTCAGCGTACAGGACGGGGAAGCCTGTCCGCATCCCGCTGCCCGCTGTTCGTTTTTCGAGTTGATTCACCTAGGCGGCTGCTGGTAAGGCGGCTGCTGATATTGTTGTGGCGGCGCCTGCTGGTATTGCGGCGGGGGCGCCTGGCCCTGGAACTGCTGGGGCGGCATCTGCGGCGGTGGCATCTGTTGCGGTGGCGCCTGCTGCTGGATGGGCATCTGCTGCTGGGGAGCCTGCATCTCTGGCGGCTGCTGCGGCGGCCTCTTCGAATCAATGAGGGCGAACTTCACCGGTATGAAGAAGGCGATTATCCACAATATGACGGCCCCGATGAACGCGAAATCGGCCGACTCCATCTCGTAGTCCGTGCCGGCAAAGATCGCGGTCTTGTACCCGAGGTCGTTGCCTGCCAGGAACAGCGCGTCCCCGACGGCGTAGGCCATCAGGCCGATGACCAGAAGCCACATCGTGACGGCGAGCAGGCCCTGCTTGCCCCATTTCCAGACGAAGAGCAGGCCCAGCGTTATCACTATCGCATCCAGCACCAGGTAGAACGCATCCACGACAATGGCCAATCCATCACCTCATTTTATCGGCGCCCCGCACAGGAGGCAGTTCCTTTCGGTTCCCGGGTTCAGCGAGCCGCAGTAGTTGCAGGGCACCTTCGGCGCCTCCGGCATCGGGGCGGAAGGAGCATATCCGGAGGGCTGGCCGGACGAATAGGCCGGCGCCGGCGCCGAGGAAAAGGCCGAACCGTACTGGCCCGAGGATGACGTCGGGTAGGACGGCTGGGCTCCGGGATAGGACTGGGACTGTGGATAGGTCTGCTGTTGGGCATAGGCAGGCTGGCCATATCCCGGTTGGCTATAACCCGGCTGGTTGTAGGCCGGTTGGCCGTAGGATGGGGCGTAGGGCTGGGCCCGGTAGGACGATGGCGGCGTGTAGGGTGGAGTGTAGTTCGAGTACCCACCGGACTGGTACGGGCGGGAGGAGCCCTGCTGGGCCAGGTACTGGAGGGCGAGCCCGCCGCTGCCATAGGTCCGGTAGCTGCGGCCGCCGTAGCTGGAGTAGCCGCCCATGCCCGAGGCGCCCCGCAGGGCTCTCGAGAGTATCGAAATGAAGACGAATATCATTATAATGGGTAATATCGCGAACCCCGCGGAGCAGTCGTCGGCCATCCGATATCGGATGTTAATCGACATGGATGCAAATAAATGTGTCCCCAACAATTATTAATACAAAATGGCGTTTGTACCGCGACAATCATGGTGTTGAAGGTACACGATACCGCCGGGGGAGAGCTCGTCGAGTTTTCGCCCATCCACGGCAACCGGGTCCACATGTATGTCTGCGGGCCCACGGTGTACGACTACTGCCATATCGGCCACGCCCGGTCGTACGTCTCGTTCGACACCATTCGGCGCTACCTCGAGTTCAAGGGATACACGGTCATCTACCTGCAGAACTTCACCGACATAGACGACAAGATACTCAAGCGAGCGAAAGAAACAGGGCAGGACCCGCGGCAGGTGTCGCAGCTCTTCATCGACGCCTACTTCGAGGACATGGACCGGCTGGGCGTGCGCCGGGCGAACTTCCATCCCCGCGTTACGGACCACATCCCCGAGATCATCAAGACGGTGGAGGACCTGATAGCGAAGAAGAACGCCTACGTCGCCGACGGGGACGTCTACTTCTGCGTCACGACCATGAAGGATGTCGTCGGCCGCCTTTCGCACCAGAAGCTCGAGGACATGCTCATCGGGGCCCGGGTTGAGCCAGACGAGAAGAAATGCGACCCGATAGACTTCGCGCTCTGGAAGAAGTCGAAGCCGGGCGAGCCGGGCTGGGACAGCCCCTGGGGCAAGGGCCGGCCCGGCTGGCACATCGAGTGCTCGACGATGTCCACGATGTACCTGGGCAACACGCTCGACATCCATGGCGGCGGGATGGACCTCATATTCCCCCATCACGAATCCGAGATCATGCAGTCGGAGGCACACACCGGGGAGCCGTTTGCTAAATACTGGCTCCACAACGGCTTCATCAACATCAACAAGGAGAAGATGTCCAAGTCGCTGGGCAACTTCTTCACGATACGCGAGGTGCTCGCCCGCTACGAGCCCGAGGTCGTGCGGCTCTTTTTGGTCAGCACGCACTACCGGAGCCAGATAGACTTCGCCGACAGCCTCCTGGAGGAGGCGAAAACGGCCCACGCCCGGCTTCGCAATGCATTCGACCTGCTGGCGCAGGCCCCCGAAAGCGGCGATGCGGCGGTCGGCGAGGAAACGAAGAAGGCGGTCGAATCCTCGAGGGCGCGCTTTGTGGCCGGGATGGACGAGGACTTCAACACGCGCGAGGCGGTGGCCTCGCTTTTCGATCTGGCCAACTTCTCCAACGCCCTGCTGCACAGGGGCGGGATGTCCCGCGGCGACAAGGAAGCGTTGCTTGCGACGTTCCGCGAGCTGGGCGGCGTTCTCGGACTTCTCCAGGACAAGGCGCAGGACGTCGAGGTCGCCGGCGGATTGATAAGCCTCCTCCAGGAGGTGCGGGCGGAGGCCCGGGCCAAGAAGGACTATGCCACCTCCGACAAGATAAGGGACCGGCTGAAGCAGATAGGCGTCGTCATCGAGGACAGCGCCGGGGGCTTCCGCTGGAAGATCCAGAAGTGATCATCCATGCTCGTCATCGGCGAGAGGCTCAACATCTTCGCATCGAAGAAGGTGAGGGCGGCCCTCGAGGCCCGGGACGAGGCGGTCATACTCTCCGTGGCAAAGGAACAACTCGACGCCGGGGCGCAGTACCTCGATGTGCACGCGCAGAACTGGGAAGATGTGAAGTGGCTCCTGGAGACCGCCGGTAAAAGCGGGGCCCCGCTTTGCCTGGACAGCGCCGACCCCGAGATAATCCTAAAAGGCCTCGAAATTCCCTCGGTGAAGTTCCTCAACAGCATCGGCGGCGACAGGCTGGAGCTCTTCAAGGAGGCGGCGGCGCGCCGCGTCAAGGTCGTCGGGATGCTTCACGACGTGACCGGCGAACAGGTCGTGGAAGCGGCGAAGGGGGCCGGCTTTCCGCTTGAGGACCTCTACCTGGACCCGGCGGTGCTGCCCGTGTCCGTGGACGCTGCATTCGCCCGCAAGCTGGTCGAGGACCACCGGGAGCTCAAGCGGCGGTTCCCGGCCATCAAGACCATTGTCGGGATATCCAATGCGGCGCACGGCATGCCGCGGCCGACGGAGATACGCGCTGTCCTGCTCGTCTCGCTCCTCAACGACGGCCTGGACGCGGCGCTTATGAACCCGCTCGAGCTTGGCTGGTTCGCCCGGGCGCAGGCGATATTGAAAGACGACGGCACCGGGCGGTCGACCATCGATTATATCAGGGCGTTCCGGAAAGAGCAGGGGCTCAAGAAAGAGGCCCCATCCCCCAGGTGAACGGCTCAATCCTTTTTACCTGGCCTCCGTATGAGAACGGCCATCGCAATGACTGCGGCCAGCAAAGCCGCCGCCCCGAACCCGGGGCTTTTTGCGGCGGGCGCCTTCGGCTTGACGGTCAAGTTGGCGAACAGGACGCCCTCGCCGGCGGAGTTCTTGGCCGTTATCTTGTAGGTGTAGGTCTTGCTGTTGGCAAGCCCCGTGTCCGTGTAATTGAGGGCGTTGCCAAGCTCGGTCACCAGCGTGAAATTGGCTCCGCCGAGCGAACGGTAGATGCAGTAGTTCGTGATGTTGCTACCGCCGGTGCTGGAGGGTGCGGCCCAGGAAAGCGTCACCTTCTTGTCCCCGGCCTTGGCCGAAAGGTTTTGCGGACCCGACGGCGGCGCCACGGGCGTGGCATTGACCGGCGAGCATTTCTTGCCCTCTCCGTGGGTGTTCTTGGCCGCGATCTCGTAGGTGTAGAGCACGCCGTTTGTCACGTTGGCGTCCGTGTAGGTCAGGTTGACGCCGAGAGTGGCGATGGGACTGAACGTGGCGTTCGGCAATGCCCTGTAGATGATATAGCCCGTGACGGAGGAATTGCCGTCCATCGCGGGCGGGTCCCATTCCAGCCGGACCTGGCCCGGCCCGGCGATGGCCCTGAGCCCGACGGGCGCCGACGGCGGCTCGAACTCCGGCCCGATTGCATAGACAGTCCCGCTTTCACTGGCGATGTAGATCGTCCCGTCGGAGCCGATGGCCGGCGAGGACCGGAGCGGGCCCCCCAGCTTCATGGCCCACTTCTGCGTCCCGTCGGGATGGAGGGCGTAGAGATTCTCGTCGTCGCACCCAAAGTATATCGTGCCCTCGGCGCCGACAGCCGCCGAGGACCGTATGTTCCCGCCTGCCGGGAAGCTCCATTTCACCGAGCCGTCCGGCCGCAGGGCGTAGAGCTTGTTGCCCGAGCCGAAGTATATCGATCCGTCGGGGCCAAAAGCGCAGGTGACCTCGCTCGGGCCGGCTGCGCTGGACTTCCATTTCACGGCCCCGTTCGAATTGATCGCAAATAGCGACGTGGTCCCGAAATAGATCGTGCCTTCCTCGTCGATGGAGGCGGATACCGGATAACCGGGCATGGACGTGTAGGTCTTGGTCCACTCGAAATCCCCCTGCGTGGAGATGGCCGTGACCGTGTTCTCGGCGCAAGGGACATAGACATGGCCGTCCTTAGACAGGACCGGCGTGGAATGGGATTGGTTCCCGAGCGGTGCATACCATTTCTGCGTGCCGTCCGCAGAATACGCGAACAGGGTGCTCGATGCCGTCCCCGAATTGAAATAGACCACGTTGTCCGGACCGACGACGGGAGAGGAGAAGATGTAGCTAGACAGATGGACCGTCCATTTGTGGGTGCCGTTCGATGTGAGCGCGGTCAGGTTGCCGTTCTGCGTGGTGATGTATATCGTCCCGTCCTTGGCGATCGCGGGGGTCGAATGCAGGGGGGTGTTGAACAGGTGGATCCATTTCCACTTGCCTTCGGAAGTTATGGCAAAGGTGGTCTCCTCGGAGTTTATGTAGATCGTTCCGTCCAGGCCGATCACGGGCGAGTTCCGGGATGTCGCCCCGATTGTTCCGAAACTCCACTTCCCGTGGGCGGCGCTCCGGGTGGTGTTCACGGCGCTCAGGCCGGAGTGCTGGGCGTCGCCTTGGTACTGCGGCCAGGGACCGTAAAGGAGTATGGGCGGCAATGTAGGTCCCGACGGGGCGGCTACGGCCGTCGGGATGATGGATGCCAGCAGCATCGCCGAGACCAAGGACGTGACCGCAAGACCTCTGGCCCTTCTTGATGTATTTGGACTCATAACGCACGCTCCTTTGAGGGCGAAATCCCCCTTTGGGCAGATAAATGTATCTTCCGGTCCGCTTGGGGACTATTCCTTCTTTCGGGTGCGCTGGACCAGGGCGGCCATCAAAATGACCGGACCTAGCACGATCGCCGCTTCGAACCCGGGGCTCTTGGCGGGCGCCGGCGCCTTGGGCTTCGCGGTGGCGTTGACGAAGGGGGAGTTCTCGCCGGCGGCGTTCTTGGCCTTTATCTTGTAGATGTGGCTCTTGCCGTTCTGAACGCCTGCGTCCGTGTTTGACATTGGGCAGTCTCCTTCGGCGCCCGTAGCGGCGTCCGCCCTCAGAATGTTTTTGGGTTCGGAGCTCATCCGATATCGATATCGTCGATGTCCACGCCGCAACGGGCGCTCAGGTCCCGGTGGAGCGCCTCCATCCTCGGCACGACATGCGCGGCGCCCTTCCTCTCCAGGTCATGCAGGATGTGGGCGAGCTTCAGCTTGCCGTCCTTGCCGGCCAGATTGTCGGCATGGGCGACTATCTTTTCCTCGACCGTGAGCGGCAGGTAGTCCTTCGGCGGAAGGCCCAGCCTTTTTGCCTCCTCGGACTCGATGCCGGCCCCGATGTGGCGCTCGATGATAAGCGCCAGTTCCTCGGGCAGGCCCATTTCCCTGGCCAGCTCGGCCCCGGCGACCGCGTGCCGCATGCCGTGGGTCCGGCCCCGCCCGATGTCGTGCAACAGCGCGCCGGCGCGGACCAATTCCAAATCGACATAGACCCTGCACATCGCCCGCTCCTCGTCAGGTTGCGTCGCGGCCTCGCAACGCTCTATCATCTTGCGGGCGATGGCGGCAGCTATTTTCTCGACCTGCTTCAGGTGCTCGATGACCTTCTTCGAGCAGCCGGCCCGTTCAAGTATCCCGATGCACTCGTCCTCGGTTGGCCATCGGCGCGAGCCCTCCAAGGCTCACTCCTCCTCGCTCGTATCCAAAACCTTCTTGCCCCGGGCGCTGGGAATGACCTTCAGCCGCCCGCCGAAATCCCGCCTGAGCTCCTTGCCCATGAACCAGCGATCGAGGAACATGGCCAGCGCCGCCACCTCGGAGTGGGGCTGGTTGCCGACGGATACATTGAAATCGGCCATTTCGTAGACCTGGGCCGGGACCTTTGTGGAGCCGACGATGACGAGCACGGGCGCGGCCTTGGGGATGCGCACCACGGCGTCCTCGAAAGATGCGCCGTACATCGTCAGGTGGACCTTGGTGCCCTGGAACTCGCGGATGTGCCGGGACCAGGAAACGCCGGTGGTGATCCTGAAGTCGCCTCCGAAGCGCCGGTTCACGCCGGAAATGGTCTTTTCGACGGACCGGTCGGCTGTGTCAACCACGACGCTGTCGGCGCCGAAGGCGCGGGATACGAGGCAGACGTGGGTCGTGATGCGCTTGTCCCGCGCCGGGCGGTGGCCGATTCTGAGGACTTCGATCATTTTCTCGTTTCCCTGGCGAACGGACACAAAGACCGGTTCGCTACGCTCCCGGTCTTTGTGGACCCGTGCGACCATCTCTCTCGCCGGGTCGAGATGGTCGCACTTGTCCCCAGGGCCTGTTGGCCCTGGTGAAGCCGCCAGGGGGAGTCGAACCCCCGACCTGCTGCTTTCTCCGGCCGCCGCCCCATTTGTCCCGGCCGCTTTAGAGGTCGGGTATGGCGGACAACGGCCTTACAAGGCAGCCGCTCTACCAGCTGAGCCATGGCGGCATTTCAGGAGCATATCGGGCCTGCTGAATAAAAGCGTTGCTGGGCTGGCGCCGACCCTATGGGGGCGGGCCGCCGCCACTTTCACCCGCCCGCCCTCAGGTTTCTTATACCCTCCTGGCATTATCTTTTCACGGGGTCCGGCAATGGACGCTTTCCGCCTTGAGGCCCAGTTCTCCCCGACGGGGGACCAGCCCGAGGCCGTGGACCGGCTGGTCAAGGGCATAGAGGGCGGGATGAAGTCCCAGACGCTTCTGGGCATCACCGGCTCGGGCAAGACCTTCACCATGGCCAACGTCATCGCCCGGCTCAACCGGCCGACGCTGGTCATCTCGCACAACAAGACCCTGGCGGCCCAGCTGTATTCCGAGTTCCGGTCGTTCTTCCCGAAGAACGCCGTGGAGTATTTCGTTTCCTACTACGACTACTACCAGCCCGAATCCTACATCCCGGCGACGGACACCTACATCGAAAAAGACACGGACGTCAACGCCGAGATCGAGAAGCTCAGGTACGCGGCCACGGGGGCGCTGATGTCCCGGCGCGATGTCATCATCGTCTCTTCGGTCTCGTGCATCTACGGCCTCGGCATGGCGCTCGAGGACTACAAGGCGATGCACATCATCCTCAACAAGGGGGACCGCATCTCGCGCGAGAAGCTCATCTCGCGGCTGGTGGAGATGCAGTACCAGCGCACCCGCGCCCGCGTCGAGAAGAGCACCTTCCGGGTCATGGGCGGTGTCATCGAGCTGCAGCCGCCCGGAGAGGACCTCAATCTGCGCATCGAGCTCGACGGCGACAAGGTCGACCGCTTGTCATTGGTCGATTCCGTCTCGGGCAATGTTCTCAAGAGCAAGGACATGCTCTATATCTACCCGGCGAGGCATTTTGCGACCCCCCCGGAGAAAATAGAGGAGGCGCTGGGCACGATAGCCTCGGAGCTCAAGGAAAAGCTGGCCGTGCTCAAAAAGGAGAAGAAGATAGTCGAAGCCTACCGGCTTGAGACCCGGACCAACCACGACATCGAGATGATAAGGGAAACGGGCTTTTGCGGAGGCATCGAGAACTACTCGAGGCACTTCACCGGGCGAAAGCCGGGCCAGCCGCCGTACACGCTTATGGACTATTTCCCGAAGGACTATCTTCTCATCGTCGACGAGAGCCACGTCACGCTCCCTCAGGTAAGGGGCATGCATCGCGGGGACCTCTCGCGCAAGAAATCGCTCATTGACTACGGTTTCAGGCTGGATTCGGCCTACGACAACCGGCCCCTTCGGTTCGAGGAGTTCCTTTCCAGGATAAACTCGGTCATCTACACATCGGCGACACCGGCCGCGTACGAGATGGAGCACAGCGGCCAGATCGTCGAGCAGATACTGCGCCCGACGGGCCTTCTGGACCCGGCCATCGAAGTGAGGCCCACAAAGAACCAGATTGACGACCTCCTGGGCGAGATACATGCAACCATCGGAAGGGGCAACCGGGTGCTCGTGACGACGCTGACGAAGAAAATGGCAGAGGACCTGACGGAATACATCCAGGACAAGGATGTCAGGGCGCGCTATTTACACTCGGAGATAGACACGCTGGATCGCATCGAGGTCCTGCGCGGGCTGCGCAAGGGCGATTTCGACGTCCTGGTCGGAATCAACCTGTTGCGGGAAGGCCTGGACATGCCCGTCGTCGAGCTTGTGGCGATACTCGACGCCGACAAGGAAGGCTTCCTCCGCTCGGAACCGTCGCTGATACAGACAATCGGCAGGGCCTCGCGCAACGAGCGCGGGCGCGTCATACTGTACGCCGACCGCGTGACGCGGTCGATGAAGGCCGCAATCGACATCACGCGGGCCCGGCGCCGCAAGCAGGAGAAGTACAACCAAAAGATGGGCATTACGCCGAAAACAATCACGCAGACGGGCGAGCTCATGGCCACGGCGGCGAAAGCGGAAACGACACACGAGGGAATGACCGCCATCGTCGCCAAGGACATGCTGATTGAGCTTGCGCGCGACATGCGGGCCGCGGCCGCCCGTCAGGACTTCGAGCTGGCGGCGAAGTACCGCGACGAAATTAAAGGACTGCGGGAGTGGCTGGAGAATGAAGGGATATGATTTCCAGGTGGCTTATGTTCTCTTCACTAGCTCGTTTCTGAATGTTCTGAGATTGCGGATTGTCCGGGCAACAAATGATCCGACCCCATTCTCTTTCAAATTGTGGAACCTGAGGTCGGTGGCCCGTAATTCATGGATGAATTCATCCGTCAAGCCCTGACCGGAGCCTTTCTCAATAACCGCGTCGATGAGTCCGGCGATCTTCTTTGGTTCCTTGAAAGAATCCGCTTTTGCCTTATCGAGCAGCAGGGAAATGTCATAGAAGTCCTTCAATGCGCCCCGTGACGAAAATGTCAGAAGCTTGTCCACTAGCATTCTTTCCGACGTGTAGAATCTCAGTTGTCCTTCCATTTCGAAGTCAACTGGCATGGTCCGATAGTTGAGGTCGATCTTGGTCTGGTACCGGGTATGGGTCCTCACAATGACGGTCATGTGGTACCGGTCCGTCGATGCAAAGACAGCCTTCGGTAGTTCGAAAGCCTCGATCACGCCGGTAGCCTTCAGCTTGTCAAGCCGGTCCTTGATATAGTTCGCAACTTCCTGATTCCTGGGGCGAAAGGTCATCGGCACATCGAAGTCCAGATCCTCTGATTCCCTGTGCCCGGGCAAATGATGGACAGCAAGGGCCGTCCCGCCTTTGAGGACCAATCCATACGGGTTGTCCTTTCTGACGCCATCAAGGAACTTGTCGAGGATATCGATGAGCCGGGCCATTTCTTCACACTCCAAAATCTTTTGGCTCTCCAATGCGCCTTATCGTCGCCAGAAGGTCTTGGTATTGGCGCGGGTTCTTCACAAAGAGCTTGCCATATCTTTCCAGCATGGAGGTCCAGGTCTTGACAAGATGCGTCTGGCCGGACCGCCGTGCATCGGTCAATATGCGCTCGTTCGTCGCATATTTCAGGCCAGCACCTGAATCGGCCGCCCACCAGTCCGGGCCGATGGATTTCACGCGCCTGAAGATGACGAGCTTTCCGTCGAGGGTCAGCCTGCCGTCAAGACGGGTGTTGACTATCTCGATTTGTCGCGGGTCGAAGTACCATCCATAACCGTTGTGCTTGAGGGCCGCGTACCCGGTGATGTAATATTCCCCGAGCTGATCGAGGACTGTGTTGAGGGCATCTTTTCGGGGGCGACCGAACTGCGCCAGCTGTTCTACGAGGCGGAGCTTCCGTCCCAGGCGGCCCCTGAGATAACGCTTCTCGTTCTGGGTCAGCCCGACGCGCCGGGACAGTTTTTCAAGGACCCGGAGCTGGACTGGCTTGAACAAAAGCCCGAGCTCGGCGTTCGGGAGCTCGAATATCCGGGAGTTGATCGCCATCGGAATCGGATAATATTATATCCTTGCTTATATATATGCTTTTTCAGGTCTGTTTATACCCACATGGACGACATTCGATCTCGAGCGCGACATGAAGTGTGCGGGCGAGCGCCAGGAGTTCGAGCTGGCGGCGAATTACCGGGACGAGATAAAAGGGCTCAGAGAATGGATCGAAACTCAGGATTAGTAATGGTTCTCTGCAGTTCTGTGTGGGTGATCTCTTATATACAACTCCCATGCAGGTTGATGGCGCCCTCATGAGCCGGCCCAGCTCGGCTCATTCGGGCGCCAAGATAACGACAATTTGGATAGCCCTCTGCATGTGCGAAATTCCGATAGCGAGCGGCATTGGGGTCAATCCTTCGATAAACTGTTAGCGAGGTCGTAGGCCTGAGCTGGGCCAGGCCTACGACCGAGCGGTCATGGGCCGCTTGACATGGAATTTACCCACACGGTGTTGAAGGGAACCTATATATCCGACTTCCACCCACCCCTCCACAATCCATTTATAATAATTCGGGGTTTTTCCGACCGTGACAAAGGACGAGTATATCGAGATCGGCGGCGCCCGCCAGCACAACCTGAAGAACCTCGACGTCAAGATCCCCCGCAACAAGTTCGTCGTGATAACCGGCATCTCCGGCTCGGGCAAGTCGACTCTAGCGTTCGACACGATATTCGCCGAGGGCCAGCGCCGCTATGTCGAGTCACTTTCTGCCTACGCCCGGCAGTTCCTGGGACAGATGAAAAAGCCCGAAGTTGAGTATATCAATGGCTTGTCCCCCTCCATTTCCATCGACCAGAAGACCGTGTCCCGGAACCCGCGCTCGACCGTCGGGACCGTTACGGAGATATACGACCACCTGCGCCTGCTCTTTGCGCGGGTCGGGGTGCCCCATTGCCCAAAATGCGGCAAGGTCATCCAGAAGCAGACCGTTCAGCAGATCGTAGACGGGATTCTGACCGGCGGGAAAGATCATATTACGATATTGGCGCCACTCGTGGTAGACCAGAAGGTCTGGCGGCCGAAAGAGATGGAGAACCTGCGCAAGCGCGGGTTCGTGAAAGTGAGAATTGACGGGAAGATCTACAGGACGGACGAGGAAGTGGAGCTGGACCGCTTCAAAATGCACAACATCGACGCGGTCATCGATACCATCGAACTGACCGAGTTGGGCGACGCCGGCCTGCGCCAACGGTTGACGGATGCAGTCGAGCAGGCCATCCAGCTCTCCGGCGGGACGCTCAACGTGATGGATGCCGACGGAAAGGACGAACTGATATCGGAGCACTTCGCCTGCGTCAAGTGCGGCATCTCGTTCGAGGAGCTTCTGCCGCGCAATTTCTCGTTCAACTCTCCCCACGGGGCCTGCCCGCGCTGCGCCGGATTGGGCGAGCTTCGGGAGGTCGACCCCGAATTACTCGTCACCCATCCGGAGCGGAGCCTTCTCGACGGTGCCCTGCAGGGCTGGTTCGGCAATACCTCGATGTTCTGGGACCAGTTCATACAGGCGCTGGCCGAAGAGTACGGTTTCGACCCCGACACGCCCTACAAGGACCTTCCGAAGAAGGTTCAGGAAGTGATTCTGTACGGTTCCGGCGAGCGGAGCATCCACATGCGGCTCGAGGGCCCGCGCATGTCCCACGAGCTGGACCGGCCCTGGGAAGGGGTCGTGAACAACCTCCAGAGAAGGTACATCGAGACCCACTCGGCGATGATGCGGGAAGAGATCGAAAAGTCCATGTCCATGGCAAGGTGCCCCGAGTGCAAGGGCCTGCGGCTCAAACCGGAGGCTGGGGCCGTCACGGTGGCCGACAAGTCCATCACGGCCGTCACGCAGATGTCCGTGCTCCAGGGCCTGGAGTTCTTCCAGAAAATCCAGCTTGGAAAGCGCGAGCTGCTCATCACCAAGGAGCTTATCAAGGAAATAATGGCCCGGCTCAAGTTTTTAGCGAATGTGGGATTGGGCTATCTCACGCTGGACCGCGCTTCGGGAACGCTCTCGGGCGGCGAGGGCCAAAGAATACGCCTGGCCACGCAGATAGGCTCCGGCCTGGTGGGCGTCATCTACATCCTCGACGAACCGTCCATCGGACTGCACCAGCGCGACAACGCCCGGCTGATAGCCACGCTCAAGGATCTGCGGGACCTGGGCAACACGCTGATAGTCGTCGAGCACGACGAGGAGACAATCCTGAACGCGGACCATGTCCTCGACCTGGGGCCGGGCGCGGGCATCCACGGCGGCCATCTGGTGGCGCAGGGAACGCCCTTGCAGATAATGCGCAATCCGAAATCCGTGACGGGGAGATTCCTGTCGGGAAAGGATAAGATAGAAGTGCCCCGGGAACGCCGCAAGCCCAACGGGCGGACGCTTGTGATCAAGGGAGCGAAGGAGCACAACCTGAAGGACCTCACGGTCGAGATACCGCTCAACGTTTTTACGTGTGTTACGGGAGTCTCGGGCTCCGGGAAATCCACGCTCATCAACGACATCCTCTACCAGGCATTGGCCAAGAGGCTGGGCGGGGCCGCCGGCCCGGTCGGGAAACATGATGGTCTCTCCGGTCTGGAGCACATCGACAAGGTCATCATCATCGACCAGTCGCCCATCGGGCGGACGCCCCGCTCGAACCCGGTGACTTACACAGGCGTGTTCAACCCTATCCGGGACCTTTTCGCCGAAACGAAAGATGCAAAGATGCGCGGCTACAAGCCCGGAAGGTTCTCCTTCAACGTGAGGGGCGGCAGGTGCGAGAAATGCGGCGGGGCCGGCCTCGTCAAGATAGAGATGCACTTTTTGCCGGACATATTCATCCCCTGCGAGCAGTGCAAGGGCCTGCGCTTCAACCGCGAGACGCTCGAGGTCCGTTTCAAGGACAAGAACATCTCGGAAGTCCTGGAGATGACCGTCGAGGAGGCGCTGGAATTTTTCAAAAACCAGCCGCCTATTCGGCGCAAGCTGCAGACACTGTACGACGTGGGGCTGGGCTACATCCGGCTGGGCCAGCCGGCCACGACACTGTCAGGTGGAGAGGCCCAGCGCGTGAAACTGTCGACCGAGTTGGGCAAAAGGGCAACAGGCAAAACATTGTACCTATTGGATGAGCCCACGACCGGGTTGCACTTTGCCGACATCAAGCGCCTGCTGGACGTGCTTCACCGGCTGGCGACCGCCGGCAACACCGTCCTGGTCATAGAGCACAACATGGACGTCATAAAGACCGCAGACCACATCATCGATCTGGGCCCCGAGGGTGGGGACGAAGGCGGTTATCTAGTGGCAAAGGGCTCGCCCGAGGCCGTCGCCAGAACGGACACGGCCACCGGGCGTATCCTGAAGAAGGTTCTTAAGAAGCAGCCGCGATAGCACTAACTGTCCGGGCGGAGGCTGCCGGTGGCCGACGGGAAAGACAGCGGCGGGACATTCGACGTAAGGCGCAGGGCGGCGGAGCTGCCGAACTCTCCGGGCGTTTATACCTATCTTGACGAAAAAGGCAGCGTTCTCTACATCGGTAAGGCCCGGAACCTTCGCAAGCGGGTTGCGGCGTACACCAAACCCCATTCCGCGATCATACCTGCGATGCTCGAGCGGGCGCGCTCGCTGGAATATACTGTAACGAAGACCGAACGGGAAGCGCTCATTTTGGAGGCCGGGATGGTCCGCCACCACAAGCCGAAGTACAACGTGAAGCTGAAAGACGACAAGCGGTTCCCGTACCTCAAGCTCACGAAGGAGCCATTCCCCCGGCTTCTTTATGTGCGGAAACCCGCCGACGACGGTGCGATGTACTTCGGGCCGTTCACCTTCGGCCCGATAAACCGCACGACCCGCTTTGTGAGGAAGCTCTTCCGACTTCGGCCGTGCGCCCGGATGCTGCCGCGCGGATGTATCTACGGGGATATCGGGAATTGCCTGGCTCCTTGTCGTGGCGGGTGCACCGAGGCCGAGTACGCCGAGGCGGTCGGCCAGGCCTCCAAATATCTTTCGGGCGAGCATCGAGCCCTGATGTCGGAGCTCGAGCGGCGCATGGGCGAGCATTCCGACCGGCAGGAGTTCGAGGAGGCGGCGGCCATCCGCGACCAGATCAAGGCCATCTCGAGGCTCGCCGCCGAACAGCGGGTGGATTTCCTCGACCCCAAAGACCGTGATGCCATGGTCGTGCGAAGGGTCGGCCCGGAACGGGCGCTGGTCCTCCACTATTCGATCAGAGGCGGGCTGGCGGTGGCCCGCCGTAACTTCAGCCTCGAGGTCAACGAACGCCACGGCCCCGGCGACATCCTGGAGGCGGTCATGACCCAGTATTACGGGAACGCGGACCCGCCGCCGGAGATCATCGTTCCGGCGGCGATTCCCGGCCGGGCCGTGCTCGAAGAATGGCTTTCGTCCGTAGCCGGTCGTCGGGTCCGCTTGCGGGTTCCGAAGAAAGGGCCCCGGCGAAAACTGCTGGAGCTTGTCGAGGCGAACCTGGAAACGCTCGCGACGGCCATGGGCGGCCAACGGCCCGTGGATGACAGGGATCTGGAGGCTGCGGCCGAGCTGCAGAAGGTTCTGGGGCTCGACCGCGTGCCAGCAACGATCGAGGCGTACGACATCTCGACGATACAGGGGACCAATTCGGTGGGGGCGAAAGTTCGTTTTGAAAATGGCCAGCCTGTGAAATCTGGTTACAGGCGTTTTAAGATCAAGACCGTGCGGGGCCAGGACGATTTTGCCATGATGGGCGAGGTCGTGGCCAGAAGGCTGGGGCACATCGACGACGACCCTTTGCCGGACCTGATGCTCATCGACGGCGGGAAGGGACAGCTGGGAGCGGCCCAGGCCGCGGCCAAGAAGGTTGGCGCTAAACCGACGCTCGTCGCCCTGGCCAAGAGGGAGGAGGAAGTATTCGTTGCCGGGGAAGACGCTCCCGTGCTGTTCCCTCCAGGCTCGAAAGCGAAGCTCTTGCTCCAGCGCGTACGGGACGAGGCGCACCGCTTTGCGGTCGGGTACCACCGAAAGCTCCGGGCGAAGGGGCAGACTGGCTCGGCCCTAGACAGGATAGCTGGTTTGGGGGAGGCGAAAGCCGCCGCATTGCTCAGGCGTTTCTCTTCGGTGGCGGGTTTACGGGCGGCGTCCGAAGATGAGCTGAGGCAGGTCGGCGGCATCGGGCCGGAGCTGGCGAGGCGGATAAAGGAAGCGCTGCGGTGACGGGCGTCGCCCCGGGCAACAACTTTTTATCGGCGCAATCTGTCACCGGCTGGATATCGGATGTCCAAGCGCTGGTTCCGCGAGAAAAAACGCGAGCACTACTACAAGCTCGCCAAGAAGCAGAATTACCGCTCCCGCGCATCCTACAAGCTCAAGCAGATCCAGGAACGGTTCAACGTCATCCATTATGATTTTTTGGTGGTGGACCTCGGGGCGTCTCCGGGCGGGTGGTCCCAGGTCGCGGCCGAGATCGCGGGCACCCGGGGCAAGGTCGTAGCCATCGACCGGGCCCGAATGAAACCCATAGAGCAGGTCACGGTCCTGCGCGGCGACATGTTGCGCGAGGAGACCGTTTCGGCCCTGTTCAGGGAGCTTGGCGGGCGGAAGGCCGACGTCGTCGTCTCGGACATGTCCCCGGACATCTCCGGCAACTATTCGGTGGACCACGCCCGGTCCATCGAGCTTTGCGAGACCGCTCTGGAATTTGCCCGCATGGCGCTTCGCCCCGGCGGGAATTTCGTCGTGAAGGTCTTCATGGGCGACCTCTTCGGCGCGTTCATGGCCTCGGTCCGCCAAAACTTCCGCAACGTCCACGCCTACCACCCGGACGCCTCGCGCCCCTCCAGCTCGGAGATCTATGTCGTCGCCAAGGGCTTCGGAATGGAATGGACCGGAGACAGGCTACTTGGAAAAGGCAGGATGAAGGGTTCAGGGGACAGGGCCGCTGAAGACCGGCCCGGCCGGTCGTCTACGGTTCAGGGTAACGCCAGGGTTCAGGGTTCAGAGGACAGGGATCGGGATAACGACACGGTTCAGGGTTCAGGGGACGCGGTACAGGGTAAGAAGAAACGAGGCCAGGGGAAGAAGGAAGAGGAATAGGGCCGGCCGTCACCCTGAACCCTGTACCTCTGTGGACGAGCTTCGCTCGTCCCGGCCGTTGACGACCTTCGGTCGTCACGGCCCGAGGCCGGTCTTCTACGGTGTGTCCTGCGCCTTGACCCATGCGCCTAAAGCCTTCCGCCATGCGCCCTGCGCCCCGCGCCTTCCGCAATGCTTTTAAACCCTAGCCGCGTTAGGGACACTTCACCGAGAGAAAGCCCGATAGTGACGGGAAGGCGAGTGCGGGCAATGGGAAGAAGCAACCTCAAAGGCAAGACCAGCAGCGTCGTCGTGACCACCATCGAAGAGCTCCGCCTGGTTTCACGGGTGAAAGAGGCGCCAATCTGGCGCGCCGTGGCGGACCGGCTCGAGGCCCCGGACCAGAACTGGGCCGAAGTGAGCCTCGACAAGGCCTCGGCCAACGTCAAGGAGGGCGAAATAGGCGTCGTTCCCGGCCGCGTGCTGGGCAACGGCTCGGCGCGCCGCGGGCTCCAGCTGGCAGCCTTCGGGTTCTCGAAGACCGCCCGCGAGAAGCTCGTCGCCGCAGGCGGGAAGGCAATGACGCTGACCGAGGCGGCCGATTCCAATCCCAAGGGCTCCAAGGTCAGGATTCTGGGGTGACTTGATGATATTCATCGATGCCGACGGGGCCGTTCTGGGAAGGCTGGCAAGCGAGGTGGCCAAGCGCATCCTCAACGGCGAGGACGTGACGGTCGTCAACGCCGAGAAGGCGCTGATAACCGGTTCCAGGGAGAATGTCTTGAACCAGTACAAGCTCATGCGCTTCGTCGGGAGCACCCGCAAGGGCCCGTACTTCCCCAGGATGCCCGACCGCATACTGCGGCGCACGGTCCGCGGGATGCTTCCGTTCAACCAGTACCGTGGCCGGGCCGCCTACAAGCGCCTGAAGGTCTATATCGGCGTTCCCGCCGAGCTGGGCAAGGTGCAGACGGAGAAGGCGGGCGCCCGGCAGCTGCGAAACCCGCGCTATATGCCGCTGGGCGAGGTCTCCCGCTTGCTGGGAGCGAAGTTCTGAGGTGCATCACATGCCATCCAAGACCACGCAGGCTGTAGTAACGACCGGGCGCCGCAAGACCGCGCAGGCCCGGGCAACGGTCACCAAGGGGACCGGGATGATAAGGGTCAACCGCATACCGCTGGACATCTACCGGCCGGAGCTGGCGCGCCTTCGCATCGCCGAGCCGCTCCACATCGCCGGCGATGTGGTCAAGAAGGTGGACATCGACGTGTCCACGAGCGGCGGGGGCGTCATGGGCCAGGCCTCGGCCGCCCGGACGGCCATCGCCCGCGGCCTCGTGCAGTTCCTCGAGGACAAGGAGCTCGACGACACATTCCGCCAGTTCGACAGAAGCATCATGGTCAACGACGTGCGCCAGAAGGAGCCCAAGCACCAGCTGGGCCGGGGCGCCCGCAAGAAACGCCAGAAATCGTACAGATGAGGGGAGATACATGATAATACCGGTTCGCTGCTTCACCTGCGGCAAGGTGATAGGCTCCACATACGAGGCATTCAAGAAGAGGCTGGAGATGGGGGAGAAGCCCAAGGAAGTGCTCGATTCATTGGGCGTGAACCGCTACTGCTGCCGCCGCATGATAATCTCCCACGCCGACCTAATCGACGACGTGATGCCTTACAGCTAGTCGCGGGCTTTTTGGGCCCGCCGCGGGAGCGTGAAAGGGGGTCCGGTCATTGCCGACGAATGTGGATCTGGTCAAGAAGGTCTGCCTCATTGGCGACCCGGGGGTCGGGAAGACCAGCCTCATCCGGCGCTTCGTGCTGGACCAGTTCTCCGACGACTACCTGTCGACGATAGGCGCCAAGGTCACCAAGAAGGAGAAGCTCATCGACATAAAACAGGAGGACCTGCGCGTCCACCTTATCCTCATGATATGGGACGTCGCCGGCCAGAAGGAATACCAGCAGTTCCACGAGATGTACCTCAAGGGCATGGAGGGCGTTCTGGCGGTGTGCGACCTCTCCCGGCAGAACACGTTCGACCGGCTCAGGAACGCAATGCAGCTGGTCGAGAAGCACGCCGGCGACATCCCGATGGCGTTTTTGCTCAACAAGGCGGACCTGGTGGACGTGGCCACGCTCGACCTGCGCGAGGTGAACGCCCTGGCGGCGAAGAAGGCGATACCGGTCCTGCCCACGAGCGCCAAGACCGGCCAAAATGTCGAACCGGCGTTCACCAAGCTGACGATGATGATAATCCGCGACTGGCTAGCGTCGAGATAGGGGGCGCGGGGCGGTCCGGCCGCCTTATTTTCCTTCCGCGGTCTTCCATCCCTTGGGGTAGGTCCCGGTGGGCATCAGTATCCTATCGGGGGTCACGGCGATTCCCTGGTTGGTCTCCATCATCGCGTCCGAGGAAAGCTCGGCCAGGCCCAGCGCCACGCCCTCGCCCTTTGCGGTGAAAACGGCAACGCGGTCGCCCTTGTTTAGGTCGCTGTCAAGCGCCACCAGGCCCGGGACCGCAAGGCGCGCCCCGTGGCACACGGCGTCCACGGCGCCGTCGCGGACGATGACGGCCGGAAGGTGCGAAAGTATCGCCTCCATCGGCCTGATGGCCGCCCTTATCGGCCCTTCGTCGTGGTCCTCCTTCCAGAACACGTGCGCGTCCATGAGGTCCTGGAGGGTCACCGCCTCCTTCTCCCAGAAGCGGGCGGTCCTCGTCCTACGCAGTTCCTGCATGTGGGCACCGACGCCCAGCACCTCGCCGACGTCGGTGCAGAGGGTACGTATGTAGGTGCCGGCCTGGCAGGCCACCGTGAAAAGGACGTCGCGGCCGTCTATCTCGAGCACCTTCAGCTTGTATATGCGGCGGCTCCTCTGCTGTCGCTTGACCGCCGAGCGCAGCGGAGGCACCTGGAAGATCTCGTCCTCGAAGTCCGAAAGGACCGACCGGACCTTCTCCTCTTTGACGTCGCGGTGGAGTTTCATGAAGCAGGCGTATTCCTTGCTGGCGTAGAGCAGGGAGCCCACCGCCTTGGTCGCCATGTCCAGCGTGACCGGAAGCACCCCGGTCACGTTGGGGTCCAGCGTCCCGCCGTGCCCGGCGCGGGGAATTCCCAGAAGGTCGCGGGCCCAGGCAGCCACCTGGTGGCTGGTCGGTCCGGCGGGCTTGTCCAGCACGATGACGCCCAGGTGGAGGAGCGATTCGACGGTGCGCTTGTCGGGCGCCGAGCCGTGGGCCGGGTCGGATGTGAAATCGACCCGCACGAGCCGCTTGCGGTTTATGAACGACGGGTCTGGAGTCTCGGGCATCGGTGTTCCGGAGGGCTCACTCCTTTATGCCCCGCATTACCGTGTCGGCCACTTCCTGGGCGCTGATGGGCGCGCTGTCGAGCACCATGTTGTAGATCGTGAGGTCGTTGAGGTCCAGGTTGTATATCTGGTAGTAGCGGTCCCACTCCGACTTTTCCCGCACCTGTATCTCGGCCAGGGCGGTGTCGAACGCCTTCGATTCGCGCTCGGCCACCCTCTGGGCCCGGACCTTGAGAGGCGCCTCCAGCCAGACCTTGATGGCCTTGATGCCGCTGCGCTCGCACATGGCTCCGGCGAGCCTCCCCTCGAGGATGACGTTGTCCTTCCTGGCTATCTCGACGATCTTTTTGTCGATGGTCTGGTCGACGCTGGGGTTCTTCTCGGCAAAAAGGCCGAACTCCTCCAGCGTGAGCCCCTTCTTCGAGGCCAGGTTGCGGAAGATGTCCCCGGCGTTCACGTACTCCAGCCGGAGCTTTTCGGCGAGTATCTTGGCCACTGTGGTCTTTCCGCTGCCGGGCAGGCCGCCGATGGTCACTATCGTCATTTGGAGTCCACTCCCCGTATCCTTTCAAAACCCTCTGGAAGCGCATCGAGCTTTCTTTTGAAGCTCCAGACCTTGAGCACGGACTGGAGCACCTGGCCCAGCGGTATCGAGAGCACCGAGTAGAGCAGTATCCAGGTCGGCATCACGTGGATGAACGGCCCGGGCTTGAGGTAGTCGACGGTCGGCGACCAGGGCGTGGAGATGTAATTGGAAACGGTCCCGGCGTACATGAACACGCCCAGCCACAGGAATATGGCCATCGCCACGACTATCGTCACCAGAGTGGTCTTCATCTGGCTGCCCATGGCGTCCGTGGACTGCTTCATCATGTTCGCCTGGTACTCGTTGAGCTTCTTGAGCTTGGTCACGTTGCCCTTGAGCCGGACCTCCTTGTACTGCGCCTGGACCCAGGACGAAAGATGCTTCTGCTTGCCCTGGTCGACCCAGTTGGTGAAGAAGTGCCGCACCGTGGTGGTGAAGATGACCAGCACGACGGAGCATGAAAACAGCGTCCAGACGGGGAAGGCCCCGCCAAAGCCGAACACGGGCGTGAAAAGGCCGCCCACCGCGTCGCCCAGCGCGGTGCGGATGTTGGGGTCCATGATCACGATGAGCATGATGGGCAGCATCATCAGTATGAGCATCGACGAGGGGCTGCTCTTGGGAGCGGCTCCCGGCGCGGGGGCGCTGGCATCAGGCATCCGAGGACTTTCTCCGGCGCAATTAGGATGCACGAAGGGGTAGATAACGGTTGTTGAGGTGGGTTAAAGGGTGTAAGGGTGCAAGGGTGTAAGGGGGCAAGGGGGCAAGGACGACAGGATCCTGGAGATTCTTATGGATAGCTGAAGCGTCGTTCCGCGCCCCCGCAGGGGCGCGAGGCCCGGAGGGCCGATGTTTCTTTTTTCCGAGGCTTTTTCTTTGGATAGAATATATAGAAAGAAAAAAGCTCGTAGGGAACGGTTGTTGAGGTGGGTTAAAGGGTGTAAGGGTGCAAGGGTGTAAGGGTGCAAGGGTGTAAGGGTGCAAGGGTGTAAGGGTGCAAGGGTGCAAGGGTGCAAGGGTGCAAGGGTGCAAGGGTGCAAGGACGACAGGAGTCTGGAAATTCAAATGGATACTTGTAGCGTCGTTCCGCGCCCCCGCAGGGGCGCGAGGCCCGGAGGGCCGATGTTTCTTTTTTCCGAAGTTTTTTCTTTGCAGACATAGGACTGAAAGAAAAAAGCTCGTAGGGAACGGTTGTTGAGGTGGGTTAAAGGGTGTAAGGGTGCAAGGGTGTAAGGGGGCAAGGGGCAATGGGCGAGTGAAGGGGGTCCAGGACGGGGAGGCCGGCCGTCCGTCGTCGGTCCCCTTCCACCCCTCCACCCTTTCACCCTTGCACCCTTGTTCCTAGCCCCAAAGGGCGGCGGCCTAGGATTTCCCGAAGAACTGCCGCAGCATCGGGTGCATCTCCATCGCCTTGGCCTTGCCCATCTCCTCGTACATGCGGATGATGATGCCGGTCATCAGCAGCACGCCCGTGCCCGAGCAGTTGCCCACCGTGCCTATCATGTCGGCGAAAGCGGCCAGCGCGCCCACGGCGGCGCCCGACAGCACCGTGACCACGGGGATGTAGCGGTTGAGCACCTGCTTGAGCACCCGCGGGTCGCGCCTGAACCCGGGTATCTGCATACCGCTACGTTCTATCTGCTTGGCGACGTCCTCCGGCCCCATGCCCGTCGTATCTATCCAGAACTTGGCGAACGCTATCGAGCCGAGGATCATCATCGCCAGGTAGACGAAAAGGTGGATGAACACCTGCCAGCTCTCGTGACCGCGCATGTAAGCGCTGTACTGGAGCGGGTTCATCAATGGCAGCAGCCACTCCGAAAGGCCGGCGATCTGGTAGGTATAATATGCGCCCCCCATTGTCGGCACCGTCGGGCTGTTGACGTCGGTGTACGCCCCCACCATCCAGTTGTGGCCCAGAAGGGGCGTCTGCCTGAGCGTCGGGTGCTGCCAGAACAGCAGGGCGAACATGTTGATATTCGCCAGCAGGGCGGACATCAGGATGACCGGTATGTTCGACGCGTATATGAGCCGTATCGGGTAGCGGCCGCGGGCGCCCCGCACCTTGCCGTGGGCCAGCGGAAGCTCGATGCTGGAAGATTCAGCATACGCGACTATCAGGAAGATGAATATCGTCCCGATGAAGGCTATCATCGGATTGGGATTTTGTATGAATATTATCTCGTAGCCGCCCCGCGTCATGTCCGAGGAGCTCATCGTGGTGGCCAGGTAGAGCGTCTTCGGTATCGTGCCCGACGGCGGGTTGGTGAGGCTCATCGGCAGCGTATTCGACACGGGCGCCCAGTTGACGGAGCCGATGAATATCTGCTCGGCTACGCCGGCGGCGATGAACAGCGAGACGCCGGAGCCCATGCCCCACTTGGATACGACCTCGTCCATCAGGAACACGAGGTAGGAGCCGACGAACAGCTGCATGACGATGGCAAAGCGGGCAATATTGGCGCCGTTCCCCGGCGACATGTTGTTGAGCTGGGTGTCGAACGCGGTCGAGGGGCTGAGCAAACCGTAGGTCTGCGGCACGGCCTCGACGAATATCATTATTATGACCAGGAACTTCTGGGTGCCCTGGTAGATCGCCTTGTCCTCCTTCTTGGTGAGGTCCAGGCCGATGATCTTGGCGCCCGTGAAAAGCTGCATGATGATGGAGCCCGTGACTATGGGCCCGATGCCCAGGTGCATCAGCGAGCCGCTGGCGCCCGCCATGATGGCCCGGAAGCCGGCGAAGACGTCCACCGCCTTCTTCTGGTCCAGGCCGTAGATCATGACGTTTGTCAGGATGAAATATATGAACAGGATGCCGAAGGTCCACCAGAGCTTGGTGCCGAACTTCACATTTATCTCCGGTTTCTTGACGGCAGGCATCCTGTCCAGTAGCGGCTTGAGCTTGAACAATATGCTCTTTGGCTTCTTGCCTTCCTCGTCCTCGTCCTCAGGCATCTATCCAGCCTCTCCGGTTATGGATTTTCTGGCTCACGGCTTCTTCGGTTCCTCGGTCGGCTTCTGGGGGGCCTTGGCCTTTTCGACGGCCGGCTTCGACGGGACGGCATTGCCCTCGGCCTTCTTGGCCTCGGGCGGTTTCCCCGGCGCCGTCTTCTCGGCGGATTTGCCCACCGGCTTTGGGGCGTCGCCTTTCGCAGGCGCGCCCTTGCCCTCGGCCTTCTTGGCCTCAGGCGTCTTCGCCTGCGCTTGGCCCTCGGCCTTCTTGGCCTCGGGCGGTTTACCGGCGCCCTTGGCCGGCGCCGCCTTTGCGACCACCGGCGCGGCCTTGACGGCGCGTGCCTTTTTCTTCTTGTCGTCGCTCGTGACCTCCTCGGCCACCACGACCCCGCCGGCCTTCTTCATCTTCTCGACGGCGCGGGTGGATGCCTTGGGCACTGTTATCGTGAGCGGAAGCGTGGCCCTCCCGGAGCCGAGCAGCTTGTCGAACCCGAGGGGCCCCAGGTCGACCTGTATCTTGCCCTCGACCTGCTTTGCAGCGCCCGAGAGCAGGTACTTGCCCAGATTGGCCTCGACCTCCTCGAGATTGATGGTCGTGTCGGCGTGGGTTATCAGCTGGGGTCGCTTGAAGCCGTGCCGGCCGAAGTGGTCCGGGTCGTACTTTATCATCCACTTGAACTTGTGCTTGTGCATGCCGGCGTTGCCAAATCCCCCGCGCTTGCCCTTGCCCCGGCCGGCCTTCTGGCCGCGGCCGTGGGTGCGGCTTCCCCTGAAGCGGCGCGTCCGGCTAGGCATGTTTGGCGCCTCCCTTGAAAGCGAGGCCTTTCCTTCCGGCGGGCCTCTTGGCCGGCCAGTTCCCGGCCTCCGGCCCCAGCATCCTCAGAACGAGCGCGCCTATGTCCTTCCCGCGGTGCCCCAGCGAGCCTCCCGCATTCCAGGAGATCTTCGTGTTCTCGTATCCGCCCCGGGGCGGGTGCAGCCGTATCACCGGTTTCACGTCCTTCAGGTCGGAGTATCTCGCCTTCTGCCTGGCGACGGCGTCGGCGAACTCGCGGGCGTTGGCGTAACTGCTGTTGGCCTTGATATATTCATCTGTGAGGGGCTTGTCGCCCATCAGCCGGCCGCGCAGGCCTATCACCTTTGCGACCATCTCGGTGTCGGCCTGGCCCCAGGTCACGTAGTCCTTGACCTTCTGGAGCATGCCCTTCATGACCGGGTTTTCGGGGATGAAGACGAGGTGGTTTTGGCGGGTGAGCCGGAGCATCGCGAGCGTGTCGCGGATGTCGTTGTTGGTCCGGATGCCGCCGCGAATGCGAACGACGGCCCAGGTCATTTGCCGGCACCCCCCGTGGAGCCCTTGGCCTCTGCTGTTTTCGTATCGGGTTTTGCGGCGGGCTTGGATTCAGGCTTCGGCGCGACTGTTTTGCCATCGGCCGGCCTGGTCTCGGCGCCTTTGGCCTCGGCCCCTTTCATGGGGGCCTTTCCGTCGGGCCTGGGGGGCGCGACCGTGGCCGCATCCTCGGGCGTGGGGACCATCGTCTCCTTGTCGACGGCGACGGAAATGTCCGCCTTCGTCGGGTCCGGGACGAGCGTGCTCTCGGCGATGCCGCAGGCGCCGCTGAGTATCCGCAGGCGGGTCGCCTGCTCGTCGCGCACCTTCTGGCGGGCCGTGCCCTGGAGCGCGTTGAACGCCGCCCTCGCCATGTTGACCGTGGTCCTCGTTTTCCCGTCCGTGAGGGACCAGGCGTCCTTGACGCCTGCGAGCCGCAGGACGTGCTTGGCCACGTTACCGACGGCCAGCCCGACGCCGCGCGGCGCCGGTATGAAGGTTATCTCGACGGAGCCGCACTTGCCCAGCACCTTGTATGGAAGGGTGTGGGGCTTCATGCAGCCGCACTGCCACGAGCCGCAGCCGCGCTTTATCTCTATGAGGTTGAGCTTGGCGTCGTCTATCGACCGGCGTATCGCCTGGCCGACCTCCTTGCCTTTCACGTGGCCGAGCCCGACGTAGCCGTCGCCGTTGCCCACGACCGTCGTGATGGCGAACTTTATCCTGCGGCCGGAGTCGGTCATCCGCTGGACCATGTTGACGCTGAGGACCTCGTCTTCCAGGTTCGGAAGCAGTATGTCGACTATCTCGGCCTCGCGCAGCGGCAGGCCGCTGTTGAGCGCCTCCGACATGGATGTTATCTTGCCCTCGCGTACCATCCTTCCCAGCTTGGTGCGGGGCTTCCAGTCGGTGACGGGTTCCTTCCTCCTTTCCATTCTCCTCTGTTCCATATCGTGTCCCCCTTGAACCTCAGCTCTTGATGATCTTCTGCTTGACCTCGTCGAACATCCTGGCCATCTCGGGCTTGTTCAGGTGGCCGCCCTTTATCCTGTCCTCCGAGGGCAGCACCTCGTCCGAGTGCGGCACCTGGACCCCGCCGTCCAGCACGCCTTTGAGTACGGCGAACACCTTCGAGCCCTTCGACGGCCTGATCAGTCCGAGGTCGAGTATGGCCTCGGTGACGCTCGCCCGGAAGGCGCGGCGCCCGGCCATGAGCCCGGCGAGATAGGCCGCCGGCGTGTTGCCGGTGGACCCCGTCCAGCCCAACTCCCGTAGTTGGCCGGTCGTCGACGAGGCGAGCACCTTGTCGCCCTTTTCGTCGTAGCCCACGAGCTGCACGACGGTGTGCTTGAGGCTGCGGCGCACCACGAGCCTCGGCTTGCCCGAGCGTATCAGCCGGAGCCGGGCCCGGTAGTCGGTCTTGCCCTCCCGCCTTCGCCTGAAGGGCACCCTGTGCCTTGGATTGTCCCCCATGCTCAGGCCTCCTTCCGGCCGGCCTCGCCGGCCGCTTCACCGGTCGTCGCCGGGACTGTGTCCGGGGCCGGGGCCGGCTTCTTCTGCCCCGGTGCCTTTTTCGCCTTCTTCGGCTTCCGGCCCTTGCGGAGCTTGCGGTCGCCCTTCTGGAGCTTGCTGGGCATAATCACGCTGCGGGCGATCTCGCGGCGCCGCCGGCGCCGCTCCTCGGCGCGCTTGGTCGTGGGCTTTGCCTCCGTTTTGATTATCCCGCGGAGCCGAAGCTGCGTGTCCAGGTGGCTGCGGTTGTGGAACATGCCGCCCTTGGCCTGCAGGTACAGTTTCCGGTAAGTGGTCCGGTCGATGGTTCCGCCGTCGCGGAGCTCGCGGAGCCGTACCCGTATCGGGCGGATGCTCATCATCCAGCGCAGCTTGGTGTTGAAGCGGGCGTTTGTCCCGCCGCGGCGGTGCGCCGGGCCCCGGCGGCGGCCCTTCTTCTTCTGGGCGGCTCGCAAAAGCCCGCGGGCATGGCTCTGGCCGGTGCGCTTCCGGGCGAATATCGCGCCCGAGGCGACCAGCTTCCGTATGTCCTTGCGCGTGACGGCCTCGGAGATGTCCTCCAGGCGGTTGGGGTTCATGCGGACCCGGTTGAGGCCGCAGTCCAGCACCTGGGCCGCCATCCTCTTCTGGTTCGAGATGTCCATGGGATTACCTCCTCACTCCTGCATTTCGTTGAGCACCCGGATGCCTTTCCTCTGGGCGCGCTGCTCTATCATCATCCGCTTGCGGACCCCGACGCCGTGGGCGATGCGGGCTGCCTCGGTCTTGGGGTCCACCTTGTCCAGCTCGAGCGGGTGGTGCACGAGCACCTCCCGGAAGCCGGACGGGTGCAGGCCCTTCGAGGCGTTCGGGCCTCCGTAGCCTATTGAGACGACGTTGATCCTGTAGTTTATGTGGTGGCGCAGCTTGGAGTGCGTTCCCTGGGGCTTCCGCCAGTTATTCCCCAGCCGCCCGTAGTTGTAGGCATCCTGCCGGATGAAATTGGGCGTCTTGTCCTTGAGCTTCTTGCGAAGGGCCATGGCCTCCACGACCCCGGCCGCAAGCTGGGGCTTTATGTGGGGTTTGCGCTCCTTCTTGCCCTTCTTTTTCTTGGGCTTCTCCGCTTCTTTCTTCTCCTCGGCGCCCTCCACTATTTCGGCCTCGACCTCGCCGGTCGGTTCGGGCGTTTTCGTCTCGGCCGCGGGTTCGGCCGGCTTCTCCGCAGCCTTCGCCTCGGGCTTGGCCTCGGCCCTGGGTTTGGCCTCGACCTTCTTGATAATCGCGGGCTTGGCGGTTTCTAGCTCCTTCTCGATCTCGTCGGCGAGGGCCTTGGCCGCAGGGGCCTGGTGCACGGGTGATTCCGCCTTGTGGGCGTGCCCACCGACGTGTTCGGGCGCCTTCGGCGCCGGCTCCACGGCCTTGTGCACGGGTGCCGCGGCCTTGTGAACGGGCGATTCGGCCTTGTGGTCAGGCTCGGAGGGTTTGTGCGCCACCGTTTCCTTCACTACCTTCTTTTCCACTTTCTTCTCGTGCGTGTCGGCCATCGCTCACCCCTCCTTGCTGGTTATGAAAATGCCGTCCTGGAAAACGCGCGGGTCGCGGTTTCGCACACGCGTGGCGTTCTCGATGTTGGCGGCTGTCTGTCCCACGAGCTCCAGGACCGTTCCGACGAGCTCGAGCTCCTGGCCCTTGATCGCCACCTTGGTGTCGCCGAGGATGGGCGCCCGCCTCGGGTGGTGCTCCCCCAGGAAGTTCTCGATTAGGAGCTCGTTGCCCTTGACCTGCATCTTGATGGGGAAATGGGCGTACACGGCCTTCATCCTGTACAAGTAGGGCTCGATCACGCCCTTCATCATGTTCTTCGAGTGGGCGGCCCAGGTCCCGACCAGCGCCTTCTCCCGGCGAGAGACCTCGCGCGCCTCGACGGTTATCTTGCCGCCCGCAAGGGCCATCCGGACCCGTGGGTGGAAGAACCTGCGGGACACGGTCCCCTTGGGGCCCTTCACGGTCAGCACGTTGTCCTTGAGGTCGGCGGTGATTCCCTTCGTCACCGCCACCTCTTCGCTTACCCTGTGGATTCGCATCTTGCATCACCCTCAGTAGACGTAGGCCAGAAGCTTGCCTCCGGTCCCTATCTCCTTGGCCTTGAAGTGCGATATCACTCCCTTGGTCGTGGTCAGTATGAGCACCCCGAAGTCCTGCGCGGGCAGGAAGCGGCTTTCCCACTTCTCGAACTCCTGCGTCCGGACCGAGTAGCGCGGCTTGACCACGCCGCAGTCGTTTATCTGGCCGGTGAGCTGGACGCGGTACTTTCCCCCGCGGCCGTCCTCGATGGGCTCGAAGCCCCGGATGTAGCCCATCTCGTGCATCACCTTGAGCACCCTTCCTATGAGCTTGGAGGAGGGCCTGACTATGCAGTCGCTCTTGCCGGCCTTCTCGGCGTTCTTTATCACGGACATTGCGTCCGACAGCGGATCGTGCAGCATATCATCACCCCTCATTTGTACTTCTTGAAACCGATCTCGGGCGCGATCTCGCGGAAGCACTGGCGGCACAGGTGCATGCCGTAGCGCCTGACAATGCCCCTCTTCCGGCCGCACCTGTGGCAGCCTATCCTCCGCCCGTACAACTTCTTTCGCTCCATTTACTCCACCACCTCGACGCCGTATTTCTTCTTTAGATGCCCGATGACCTCGGCACGGGTGAGCCGGTGGTGGTGCGGTATCCTCTGGGAGGCGTGCGCCCTGCGCGCGACGCGCTGGCCGGCCCGCCTCACGACCACGCAGACGTCCATGCCGAAGATGCCTATCTCCGGGTTGTACTTCTGGCCCGGGAAATCGGTGTGGTCGGAGATGCCGAAGGAGAAGTTCCCCTCCGGATCGAACGAGTAGGCCGTGACACGGTTCTCCTTCACCCAGAGCGCGGCCTTGAGGAACTCCTCGGCCGCCTTTTTCCGTATCGTGACCTTGACACCCAGGGGCATGCCCCAGCGTATGCCCAGGTCCTTGTTCGTCGTCTTCGATATCGTCCGAACAGGCTTCTGCTTGGTCACCATCTGAAGGACCTTCTCGGCCTTGGCAAGCTTGTCGCCCGCCTCGCCGACGCCGATGTTCACCACTATCTTCTCGATGCGCGGCTCCCTCATCTTGTTCTCCCCGGCGGGAGAGGCCTGCGCGGGCGCGACGTCATCGCTCATTTATCCACCTCCACCTGCGGGAGCTTTATCTCGGGCACGGTGACGCCGATGGTGAACACGTAGGGCCGGATGGTGTAGAAGCCCTCCTTGAACTTGACCAGGTTGGGCATCGGGTTCTTCTTCTCCTCGAAGCCGGCGATGGTGGCAAGCTCCCCCACATGGTTGCCGCCGGTGAGCATCGCGAGGCTTCCAACGGCCTCGGGGAACGAGCCCAGTATCTTTTGGCCGGGGAGCTCGATCTTGAGCACGTCGCCCGTCTTGTACTCGTTCTTGTCGAGCAGCAGGTTCCGCCCGTCGTGCAGGTTGAGCTGGACCCGGCCTCCGGGGATGACCTTCTTGTTCTCTATCCTGACCAGCTTCCACTTTGCCTCGTCGGCGTCTATGCGCTGGAGCACTATCTTGCCCCGCCTGTCCTTGAGGATGCGGAAGTGCTCCTTTGTCTTCGGTATCGACAAAACGTCCATGAGCCCCAGCGGGAACTTGGGATCGGTGACGATGCGGCCGTCGGCCAGGATGTTGCGACCGCCGATTATCTGGCGGGCCTCCTGGTAGGTGTCGCAGTGGTGAAGCATGTCCCGAATGATGATGGCCAGCGGTAAGGCCTCCTCTATCGGGTGCGGGCCCGGGCTGGGCTTCACTATCCAGTGGGACGTCTTTCGCGTTACCTTCCAGGACCTCGGCGCCGTCAGGCGCTTCATGTGCTTGCTCATTTGGATGCCTCCTTTGA